>SCPP01000341.1_pt1 | contig 19428 bp, 32 predicted proteins | sample 6106811 | NCBI WGS metagenome assembly SCPP01 (sample SAMN10720449, study PRJNA508395) | human gut metagenome | isolation source: Participant 2 stool, 15 month | host: Homo sapiens | collected 2018
TAAGTGTACCTCCGGCTCATCGATAATAAGCGTTTTATTTGCTGGAACGCAAAGTACTTTGGGCAGCTAAATAGAACTGCACGCTCACCATCGCTCATTTGGTTCGAGTTATACTGAATTTCAGAATCGTCACGAGTCAAAAGCTAAGAACTTAGCATCCTCAACTCGTAGCTTTCTGCGGAAAAATGGCATTCCATATCTGGGTTAATTTATCAATTGAGGTGAATGGAGGTCAGGTCTTTCTTCACGGGTGGGTGCCGCTTTGCATTCATTTACAAATTTTTCGTTATCGTTGTTTTAGAGCAATTAGTGCAGCGAGTACATTATCAAAGTCATCTACCAGTTTGGTAGTATATTTCCCACTCCCAACGGTACCCTTCCGCGTTTACCTGATTCTTCATCTGTTCCATAAAAACGAAGTCCTCTGCCTGTGAATAGTTTTTGAGTGGGATGTTTTCCTGAAAGTTAAGGTTTCTCTGTGCCCCAATACGGTGGATTTGCTCCATATCCTGCTGCTCGATCAAGCCCCCAGCTTGCTCTTTCCAGATCCATTTGCTCCGATAATGATTACCGCATTTGAGGTAGTTCCGTGCTCTGTCTTATTTCCATTCTCATCGGGGAAAAATATGTAAAAGCCATGTGAACTCACCTTCTTTTATAGTCTGCTAATGTCTCTCGGTATTTTCTTGAATGTAACGCCCATTTTGCCAGCTTGTCTCGCTGATGGAACAGCGGTCGGCATAGATCACCGTTCCATCGGCTTTTTCCGTAATGGTAGAGAGAAACGCATAGTCCAGCACCGTCACGCGCTGCGGCTCGTAGTAGAAGTAATAGCCCGTGTCGTTATGCTGACCGAGGTAATACGGATTGCCGCCACTGGGCGGAGAGTAGAACTGCTTGGTTTCCATGAACCAGATGTATTCTCGGATTATCTCCGGGGCAACGGCTTCATTCAGGCAATCGCCCACAAGCAGCGGTTCGCCAGATCGTAAAGCTGAAATTGCCGCCCGTGCCCTCCACGGCGTTCTTGCCCTCGCCGTAGCCTCGGATCACGCTTCACGCGCTCGGCGGTGATGCTGTCGGCGTAGTCCATCATCTCGACGAGGATAAACTTGCGGTGTCCGACGTCCGCCTTGTTCATGTTGAGGACAGCATGGGCGGTAGTACCGGAACCTGCGAAGGAGTCGAGGATGATAGAATCGGAATCAGAAGCAATCTGCAAGATACGTTCTATTAAGCGATATGGTTTGGGTGTGTCGAATGGCATTTCCCATCAAAATTGCTTTTAAATCTTTTTGCGTCCTGTGTATGTCCAACTTCTTCGTATTCCCAAATCGTTTGGGGAACGCGACCTTATAACTTCCGAAGATAACGCTTTGGGGCTGGAATGTTGTTTCCGTCTTTTCCCAGTAAATGCGGCCATCAGCATCCATTTGCTTAAACTTTTCTTCTGACACAACCCAATATCGTCCAGCAGGGGCCAGGTATTACTCGCCCGCCTGGACAAGTGATCGAATATAATCCGAGGCTGTATGGATTTCGTGCGGATAAATTATCCGGTCGCCATAGCCCTCTTGGATCATTGTCTGGATTCTTATAGATTTTGTCCTGCTCCTCAGTGCGCGGCAACAAATTTGGAATCCATGCCATTTTGTTCTTCGCATAAACTGTAATATAGTCATGGTCTTCCGAAAGAACTTGGCACTGGATTTCGGAGCATAGTTCTTATGCCAAATTACTGTTGTTACGAAGTTATTTGCACCGAACACCTCATCCATAAGTAACCGCAAGTTAGAAATCTCCGTATCATCGATACTGATAAAGATTGCTCCATCATCCGCTAACAGCTTTTGCAGCAGCTTCAACCGCGGGTACATCATGCACAGCCACTTGTCATGGCGGGTCAGGTCCTCGCCCTCTTTGCCGACGACCTCGCCCAGCCACTTTTTGATTTTCGGGTCATTGACGTTATCGTTATAGACCCAGCCCTCGTTACCGGTGTTGTATGGCGGATCGATGTAAATACACTTGACGCGCCCTCATACCGGGGCAGCAGCGCTTTCAGGGCTTCCAGATTATCGCCCCGATAATCATGTTTCGCTGCCATTATCCTCGTCGTGCTGTCCGTTTTCATCAAAGCTGTACTTGCGCTCCAACACCCGAAACGGTACTTCCTGATGGTGATTGATCACCTTGCTTTTCAATCCATTCAAGTGTCGGCATGGGTATTCTCCTGTTTTGCGGTCTGTTTTAGCATAGCATTTCCGAGAGGAGCAGAGTTGCCAGCCATATTCGTCATGAACTCAGCCATCGCCAACTGGCCCTGCTCAAATTTGGCAGTTTTCTCCATGCGCTGAACGAGTCCGTCTGGGAGATAGGGGTTTGTATTGTTTCCCAAGTAATCTTCTTCTTATAGCCCAAAGTCTCAGCCATAGCTTCGAGCAACTTACACTGCGCGGTGGTTATCTCTTGTGTAGAGTAATTCGGTTTGTATTTAGAAAATAAATCTGCCCAGCATTTACGAACTGATTCATCATCCACGAAAATAATGTCAATCGTGTTTAGCGCATTTACGGTATCTTGATGTGCCCAGCCGGTCGCCCGGTGGGTCATTAGACATTGAAATATCGCCATCTTGTCTTTGCGTTTTGATTGCGGTCTTGTAGCTTTGACCGATAAATACAGCGGCAATAGGAACTGTGATAATCGCAGCAACATTGATAATAGCCATAATGATTTCAAAGTTGACATTGCGTAATCCTCCGTACATGTAAATTCTTATATTGGACAAAGACCTATCCTGTGTCGGAAGGACTAAATCTTTGTCCAACGCTGTCATCGTTTGTCGAATCGACGATTTAGGTAGATTCGTGACAAGAGGTCAGTGCGCCCATTCGCACCCGCGAGATGGAATAGACCCCATTATTTCGAGTTAGAGTCGCTGATATAATCTGCGGCTCATTTTCGTTTTCGGCGGGCTTCTTGATATACTTGCCGCTCTTGATTCTCGCGTCCGCCGGCTTCTCTGCGTCCTCTGGAATCCCCAGACCGTGCCAATGCGGATAGCACCGGGGACACGCCCTCGCCGCACAAAATCTGAATACGGCGGGTGGAGATACCAGCGTTCGGCAGTTTGCGCGATTGATAAATACTTCATGGGCAGCACTCCTGTTGCAGTTCAGTTCTGCGTCTGCTTATAAAATCACAGTGTAATTATAATCGTCAAAGCGAATAAAAGCAAGGACTTTCTGAAAAGTTCAGGAAGTATTTTCAATTCAGACATGAAAGGGTGTGGGGATTCCCCAACAACAAAAGGAGCAGTTCGGGCGCAAGGCTAATGCTTAGCAATCCGGTTTATACGAGGCGCGTGGCATGGGGAAAGCGACGGACAGAGAAAGTTCCCGGCAAAGATAACGAATATCGACTTGTGAAGCAGGATGAGTATATTTTGAGTGAGGTTATTTCCCATGAGGCGTTTGTTTCAAAGAGGATTTTGACAAGGTGCAGGAGATCAAAGCCATTCGTGGGAAAAAGGGTAATCACAACATTGGTCAGTATAACGCATCTGTTGTCCGGTATCGTAAAATGTCCGCAATGCGGCGCACCTATGTATATCGGTATGACCAAGTGGACAAATCAGGACGGCACGGAGCGCCGCACAGAATCTTATGTCTGTTCTTATGCGACTAAACATAGGGGACTTCGGTATGCCGCAGAAATGGTGTGGTAGCCAGTCAGGTTGAGGACGAGGTGATGGAGTACACCGGAAGATTGTCCGCAATCCGCAGTTTATCAAAGATTTGCAGGAAAAGGTAATGGCCGCCGTGGACATGACCGAGGTCGAGAATGACATTACCGCCTATAAAGCAGCAATCCGCTTTAGCGCAGCCGTGACAGCTTGAACAGGATATTGACCGCATTGCCCCGGATGACAAGTATGCAGAACGCCGCCGCGCGGATACGACGCGCCTGAATGCCCCTATGACCAGAATTATAAGGCGGAGGATCTGCTGCAAGAGAGCCTGATGAAAAGGCAACTCTGGAAAGCGAGCAGATGTCTGTGCAATCTATGATCGGAATCCTCTCGCCTTTGACGCAATATGATAGAATGAATGCGGCAGAGCGGCGCGACCTTGTGGAAATACCTGATTTCCGAGGTCGAGTTGTTCCCGCGTGAGGAGCAAAAGACGCAGAAACGCTTTGTAAAGGCGATTGCGTACAAGTTTCCTATTGAGCAAAGGTGCTCACGCAATTTGACGAATGCGGGCATCTGTCGAGACGGTATGTTTGCTGGTGAAATGATATTAGAAGATATGAAAGCGAGATAAGATATGACTCTGGAAAGGAAAAACGATTTTGATACTCCTGCAAGCCTTGATGTGCGGTACAAATGCAAGCAAAACAGTGGTGCTTGATACAATAGAAGCTAATGGATGGATTAAGTTGTCCGATAAAGAAAAATGATAAAGCAGAACCGAAACGAATTGGTATGTCGCTTACTGGTGAAATAACATGAAACCACTCATCCATTACTTACGGCGCGTCCGGCTCCGGGACGTCCACGCTGGGGCGATACCTGGCGGAGCAATTTCAGTATGCCTTCCTCGACTCCAGACGACTATTTCTGGCTGCCCACTGACCCGAAATTCACGACAAAGCGTCCCATTGAGCAGCGTGTGCCGCTCATACGGCAGGACATTGCCGCAAAACGGTGCTGTCCTCTCCGGCTCACTCGTCGGCTGGGGATGCTCTCATCCCGGATTTCACGCTGGCGGTGCGCGTTGTGACCGACACGCCCACCGGCTGGCGCGTATAAAACAAACGTGAGTACGCGCGGTTTGCGTGCGCATTCTGCCGGGCGGCGATATGTACGACCATCATCAGGCATTTTGCAGTGGGCCGCCGGTTATGATGACGGCGGGCTTGACACGCGCAGCGCTAGCGCATAATGAATGGCAGAAGCAACTTGCCTGCTCGATCCTGACGGTGGACGGCACTGCGCCCCTGGCCGAGACCGCCGCCCGTGTGGAGGAATTGCTATGCTCTGCAAACTGACCCCGAAGAAGAAGTGCGTATGCACATACTTTTGAAAGGCATTGCCGACGACCCCAACGCGCTGAAATGCAAAATTCATCCAGCACGGCAGTGTGACGACCTACGAGCATTGTATGCGGGTCACCCGCATCGCGTTCTGGCTCAACATCCATCTGCACGCCCGCGCGGACGAGGCCAGCCTTTGTAAAGGGCGTTCCTGCACGATTTTTACCTGTACGACTGGCATAATTGCAGCAACATTCCACTGGCACGGCTTCAAGCATGCTCGTATCGCACGCTATAACGCCGAAACCGTGTTTAAACTGACCGACAAGGAAAAGGACATTATCCAAAGCCATATGTGGCCGCTGACCCCCACCGACATCCCCACAGCCGCGAGGCCGCGCTGGTCTGCATGGGACAAGATGTCGTCGAGCTATGAGACGGTGTTGGAACGGAAGGCGAAGAAAGAAATAAAACACTTTGGCCCCTGCTCCTTCTGGCAAGCGCCACCTTCCCCATATTGGGGAGTCTGTCTCGCAGAGGGGGCAAGATTATTATGGAGGTAACACCATGCCCGACCAATACACTCGCACATCGTGCCAGTTGGGCACACCGCACTGACGTGCTACGCCGCGCCCATGTGGCCGTTTTACATCGGCGGCGTCGGCGGGCAGGCTGTTGAGGTACTGGCCCGCAGCGGGTAGGGGAGTTGAGCCTGTTTGACAGCGACATCGTTGCGCTCTCCAACCTGAACCGCCAGCTGGTGGCGCTGCACTCCACGCTGGGCAGTAAGGTCGATGCCATGGCCGCCCGCATTGCGACATTGACCCTACCATCATCGTGCACGCCAACCGCATGTTCTACAATGCCGAGACCGCCCTGACGTCGACCTGACGCAGCTCTGACTACGTTGGACTGCATCGACACGGTCAGCGCCAAGCTGCTGCTGATCCGTTGCTGCAAAGGACGGTGCCGATCCGTGGGTATGGGCGCAGCCAACAAGCTGGACCCGACAGCGTTCCGCGTGGCCGACATTGAAACCACCGTGGACCCGCTGGCCAAGGTCATCCGCCTCGAGTGCCGCAAGCGCCGTCTGGGCAAGGTGAAGGTCGTCTTTCGGAGGAGCAGACCCCGCCGCCGCTGCAGGAGGAAATCGAGGAAACCCCCACCGCTGCGCGCCGCAATGGTGCCCCCCAGCAATGCCTTTGTGCCCGCCGCCTGCGGGCTGGTCTGCAGGTCCGAGGTCGTCAAGGACCTGCTGCGTAAGGCCGGCGTTTACCGCGGCAAAATGATTTCTCTGCGCCCCGCTGGCACAAAAGCGGGGCGTTTTGCATGAAAATACCAGTTTGCCCCTGTGTTATCTTTAACACCGCATAATTCCCGCCTTACGGCGAAAGCCGCTCCGGCGGCTGCGGCAGGCATCTGCGTTGCCAAAATGCTCGATAATACACAAAGTAATATCTGCGCTTTGGTTTAGCAGCTGCCGCACTCGCTCGCCGTATCGGCACTTCAGAATTATGCGGTATTGCCTGACATTTGCACGAAATCAAAGTAAAATTAGAACTAGGAAATAAAGAACCAGACGGCAGGTGTGACCTGCGCGTGGTTCCTTAAAGGTGTCGCCCACCGGGAACGCCGCTTTTACGATATTTAACGTCCCGATGACGGTTTGTGTATATTCTGCGCGCAGGGGCATCGTGTGTCTTTTGGCTGACCTGCCGCGTTTCTTCATGCAACAATATCATAGTGAAAGCGTCCCGCTGCGCCGCATCCTCCTAGTTAAATCAAGGAGTGAAACCGACTATGTCACCAATTTTGACCGTGGTGCTGGTCCTTGTTGCTGCTGTTGCTGCTGGGGCGCTTGGTTTTACCTCGGCGGTGAAACCGCAAGCGCACCGCCGAGGCGAAGATCGGCAGCGCTGAGGAGGAGCCAAGCGCATCGTGAATGATGCCATCAAGGCTGCCGAGCAGAAGCGCAAGGAAACCATCATCGAAGCGAAGGACGAAGCCTTCAAACTCAAGAGCGACGCCGACAAGGAAATCAAGGATCGCCGCGCCGAAATCTCCCGCCAGGAGCGCCGCATCGACCAGAAAGAGGAAGCCCTCGACAAGCGCACTGCCCAGATGGAGCGCAAGGAGGAGGACCTCAAGCGCCGCAGTGAGACCGTGGAGGCCCGCCTGGACGAGCTGGAGCAGCTCAAGCTGCGCCAGACCGAAAACTGGAAACCATCGCCGCCATGTCCAAGGAGGACGCCCGCGCCGTGTTGCTCAAGCAGGTCGACGACGAGCTGACTCCACGAGAAGGCGATGAAGATCAGCGCCTACCAGGCTAACATGAAGGATGAGTGCGACAACCTCGCCCGTGAGCTGGTTGGCCAGGCCATTGCCGCTGCGCAGCTGATGCCACCAGTGAAGCCACCGTCAGCGTTGCCGCTGCCCTCTGACGAGATGAAGGGCCGCATCATTGGCCGCGAGGGCCGCAACATCCGTGCTCTGGAGACCGCCACCGGCTGTGACCTCATCATTGACGACACGCCGGAGGCTATCACACTGTCAGCTTTGACCAGACCCGCCGTGAGGTCGCCCGCATGGCGCTGGAACGCTTGATTGCTGATGGCCGTATCCACCCGGCCCGCATCGAGGAGACTGTCGACAAGTGCCGCCGCGAACTGGAAATTCAGATGAAGCGCGAGGGCGACAAAGCCATTATGGAGTTGGGCATTCACAGCCTGCATCCCGACCTGGTCAAGCTCATTGGCCGTTTGAAGTATCGCACCAGCTATGGCCAGAATGTGCTGAGCCATTCTCTGGAAGTGGCATGGCTGGCTGGCTTGATGGCCGGCGAGCTGGGTGTCAATGTCCAGCTGGCCCGCCGTGCCGGTTTGTTGCATGATATCGGCAAGGCGCTCGACCACGAGATTGAGGGCAGTCACGTCAGATCGGCGTCGACATCTGCAAAGTACCGCGAAAACCCGCAGATTATTCATGCCATCGAAGCCCACCATGGCGATGTGGAGCCGAAAACCACACTGGCGTTTATCATTATGGCCGCCGACGCGATTTCCGCCGCCCGCCCGGTGCCCGCCGCGAGAACATGGAGAGCTACATCAAGCGTCTGGAAACACTGGAGGCTCTCTGCAACGGCTTCGAGGGTGTCGAAAGCTCCTACGCCTCCAGGCTGGCCGCGAGGTGCGCATCCTTGTTCAGCCCGACAAGGTCAGCGACGACGAGGTCATTCTGCTGGCCCGCAATGTCGCCAGAAGATCGAGAACGGCTGGATTACCCCGGCCAGATCAAGGTCAGCGTCATCCGCGAGCCGAGCAACCGAGTACGCGAAGTAAAATTCACAACTGCATACAGCAACAGGCAGACCGTCAAATTGGCGGCCTGCCTGTTTTGCTGATGCGGCAGGGCCGGGCATGCCCGGCCCGCAGGCTCCGCAAGAGGGTGCTAATTTTACAGTGCCGGCGCAGGTTCTCGGACTTAATCTTCCTGCAGCTGGCGCAATGCACCCAGGAAGGAATAAATACCTCCTATTAAATAATAAGCTCCCCGACATAATACCGTACAGCGGCAGGTGTCGGGGGTCCTTTTACAACGATATCTTTAACCAACTCTTTGAAAACACACTGAATTTCCAATCTTTTAACATTTATATCCTTAATAAGATAATTTGTCAAGACATTCTAATCTCCAGAATCTACATTTATTTCCTTAATATGTAAAACGCTGCTGGCAAATGTATCTACAATTATATCCTTAATAGGGAAAATCCAATGCACAAATAGTCATGTGCCGCACGCAATAATTATCAATGTTCACCTGATTTCAACGCTTTCATACCCTCATCACGAGCAGGTAGACATCTTCTATCAACGGGGATATCAGTTGCATCACAGTCCCTGCAACAAAACTATTGATATTTACGGCTTTGTGTGGAGGCTTTCCATCTTCTTCAGCTTTTGCGTTTATACATAAATTCTGTTACTTCGTCAATGAACGCCTTTTCTTGTGTTGTTGCGATGCTATATTGAATATTGAATTTTCGGCACAGTTCAAAGAACGTATCAAAGAACAAACGACTATCGCTTTCCTTAAACTTAGACCTCTGGTTCATGGATTTCTACATTGCTTTCCAATGCAGCTTCAATCCAAGCCCGTTTGCATCCGCCGCGTTCGCTATTGCCTTTTCTTTGGTATCCGCATAGGTAATACATCCCGGCAGGTCTGGAAAGAAGCTACATATCCGCCGCCCTCGACATCAGGGTAACTACCATTTTGTACGGCAGAGAATCATAGTAATCAGCGCTTTTCATTTTCTGACACCTCATTTTGGGTCACTATTCGTAGTTAGAGTTCAATCCGACATACCTTTACGAACTGTTCGAGTTCAGCGGACTTCATTACCTTTTAGACAACGGACATTTCTCAGCCAGATGGATGCTTGCTACATCTGCTGCATTGACAACAAAATAAAGCGCCGCATATACAGATTCTTTAAAGAAATTGTCGCCATCAAAGCATCATACCCATAACCTCTCCTGCGGGCATCGTCACGAATATACAGGATAACGCTTGGCGTTGTTCTATCGGTCTGCATCAGTTGGAGGTATCCTACTGTTTCCAGAATCGGCAACGGTTTTAATAATGTAGTTGTTGGCTGCTTATCCTCAGGCTTAGATAAAATCAAAGGTCAAGTCCGTCAGCTTGCTTTCGGTAAGAGCTGGATGGTCTTTCTTAATCTTGTCCACAGATAAAGTGTAATCTATAGCCGGAAGAAGTTTATATTCGTCTTTTAGATGGTCGATACCCTCCTGCGTTGCAGGCTCCAGCAGAACAGATTCACCCTTGATGCAGGAGGGCGCTTTCACCTGCGGCACAGGCGGGAGCGTGCCATTTTCTTCTGCTTTCTTCTCGGCTTCATCAAACATAAGCGCGATTTGGTCTGGAGTGATTCCAAAGGCAAGCAGCAACTTGGGGTTGCACTTCCCGATGTTCTTTCCAAATGGTATCCTTGTGAATTCACGCAGCATTTCTGCTTTGAGATTCTCCGTTCCCTGCCAAGTCATCAGAGCATACGAAATGAACTCATCGAAAACAGCCATATCTTGTAGGCTGTAATGCTTTGCCGGACGGGGCGTGTATTCTGTATTATTCGCAATTTCCTTTTATTGTTTCAGTGTTCCATATTTTTACGGTTTGGGTATGCAGAAACCTCTCTTTTGCAAAGAATGGCCGCCCTGCGGGACAGCCAGGTGGTGTGTATTTTGATGTGATGTTTGTATTTTGATAGTCATTGTGCGCTCTTTTCATGCTAAACATCTTTTTCTTCCCGCAATTACGCTATTGAGGTAGGAATCCGAGTTCATCAAGGGTACATCCGTTTCGACCTTGCAGGCGGTCATTTTCGACAGCAATAAGTTCATCCTGAAGTTTTAGCATCTTTTCGCGGCGGTCACTGGCTTCGATATCCATAACAGACTACCCTCTTGGTCAAGTCATGCGTACTTCTATGTGGTAAATACTATATTAGCATTTATCGCAGGAATAAGCAAATGGCTATATGCACAAAATTATGGGAATGAAATTGTAAGCTTGAAATAAAGCCGAATAGCTGCTTTCGTGCGAAGAGTAGCCATTCTATTTGTCCTTACAGGTATTTAGGGAGAATGCGATGCGAAACACTTTATTGATGCATTCTTTGGTCAACCCAATTCTTGATAACACACAACAATATACTAAATGTTCAAGGATGACACCTGTTTGGGCAATATTTCGGTTTATAATTCAGGTGCGTCCATGTGTTATGTCATTTCTGAATTTGACAAAATTAGCGATATCCTTTTCGGTGATAATAAACTGTACAGGAACACTTATAAGGATTTTCCTGTAAGAATTGTAAAGATAAAGTGATTTGGTCTGAAGAGCCATTCCCCAGTGCCTAATATTAGCGAAAATCTTATCATAACTTTTTGGAGAAGAGGAGTTTCACCGTTGCGATGACTCTTAACAAGATTCTTCACTTCTTTTGCTAATTTTTCGATTTCAAGAGTTTCATTGCTTTTAGGGATGGAACAAAACTCTACTTCACTCCATGGCAGAACAAATTGCCTTTACCCTGTCGCTGTTAAAGCGTCCACAATGTTTATCATCAATTGGAATAAATCCTAAAGAGTAGTTTACTTTGCTGTCTGTTGCGTCAAAACCATTTGGAATAGATTTGTAGCGGATTCGTCTAAATCTTCAAAAGTTATACAACTGTAATTGTCTTTTTGCTTTCATCAATAGGTGTGTTAATGTACAGTTGCCAGGTTTCAATACAATCAGAATCAATTTCCTTTACGCGCTGAAGTAACGCAACTTCCTCAAATGATATGGTTGTGCGGAATGTCATAAAGAGAGGATAGTCCGAATGTTATTATAACAAGAGAAAATCTTTTCTATTGTTTGTATTTATCAAATTTTAAGCGTAGATGAACATTTGTGCTTACAGTCGTTCCTTCGATTGACCATGTTGTATTAGGAATTGAATAGATTGATACTGTGTAAGAAATTCCCTTGGACACAAAGGAAAGGATATTGTATCATCTTTCTCGTTAAGTACATTTTTCCCGTTTTCAGAAATGATATTTAGGGATGATGGAAAGAACACTTTTGAAAGGCTTCGACAAATTCAATTCCATCAAACAAATAGTCCTGTTCACATTTTGAGAATTGATTGATACTACAAACCATGTAGTTGTTGGTTCTCGTTGAGACATTCATGAATCGGTAACGTACTTTCGGCTATATAAGTAGCAATGCTATGAGCATCGTATGTTGTGGCATGCAGAAGACCATTTTCATCAGGTTTAATAGTTTTAGAAATGTATTTTTTGTTGGGAGACATAATATGAAAACAGAAATCTTGCAAAAGGAAAGTGTAATTTTCATCGTCTACGGAAAAAGGCCACTTAGATTTTTCTCTTTCTAGCCATCGAGCACCCTCCTTATCATCACGAATTGCCCGAATATTTTCTTGGGTAAAAGAACTACATTCCATTGTGAAAAGCCATGAAAATCATTATGGTTCGTTTAATCGGAATACTTAATCCTAAAATAATCCAAATAGGCTTTAAACCTGTCTTGCGCGGTGAGGCAGGTATCCATCAAGTAGCCATGTTCATTGTTCCACTCATGCAAACCACGATAATAGAACATTTTTAAATCATCTTCGATAATGAATGGAACAATATTGTTTTCTAGGCATTCCTTGAAAAGAATAAGTCGGCCCACACGACCATTTCCGTCTTGGAACGGATGAATACACTCAAAATCATGATGGAACTCAACAATCTGTTCCAGAGGGTGCTTTTGGTTGCATTATGCCCGTATAGTAATGCACCTATCTTTGTGGCTACTTCCTCCGGCGCGGCAGTATCACGGCCACCTACTTCGTTAGGAACACGCTTATATTCTCCAACGGCAAACCAGTCTTTTCTCGAATCACTTGTACCGTTCTTTAATGTGAAGTGGAGCCGCTTGATAAAAGCCTCGGATAGAGGCTGCATAGCATTATCAATAACCATATCAATGCAGCGAAATGGTTTGCAGTTTCAACAATGTCGTCCACATTTACAGCCCTGTTCTCAAAACCGATGGTATTGGTTTCAAAATGTAGCGAGTCTGGTCGTGCGTCAGGCGGCTGCCTTCAATGTGATTGGAATTATAGGTCAAGTCAATTTGTACTTTTGTGGTAGATGCCTCCCCTTACGCTTTTTCTTTTCATCCTGAGAGTAGAAAGCAGGGCGTTTTCCGCCTTTGCATTTGTAATGTTTCGGTTTATCTGCGTCTTCTGAATCGCCATGTCTTACCGGCAAAACTGCATCTGGGATTTTGCCGATAGCGCAGTAGTTTCTTACAGACCTTTCAGATAAATCCCATTTTTGCCGCCTCTGCGACAGAAATATATACCATAGTACCACCTCTTTACAGTAATAGTGTACACGAAATCGGCAAAAGTCAAAGTACGAATGTTCGATTTTCTTATTTTGCCGATAGGACTATACTGTCAATTATCGTGGGTGATAGCACTTTACAACAATATAAGTAATGGCCGCCCTCGTATTGAGGACGGCTGTATCACTTCACAAGTAGATAAGTTATATCAAGATTAGAATGAGAAAATCAATAACGCCGAGGCAATAACGGCGGTGAGATGTTCTCCTACAGCGCTATTAACATAGGCGTTACGACTCTTGCGGTTGATTTTCAGGTAGCAATGCCCAGTGCATCGGCCAACTGCTGTTGGGTCATGCCTTGCTGCTGGCGAAAGTATAATATATTTCGGCCAATATTCATAGCTGCGTCCTCCTGACGTTTACAGCATAACATATATAAATAAGTAAACGGCTAAAAATGAGGATTGCGCATTGCCGCAAAATGCGTACAATGAGAAAAGGACCAAATAGCATACAATCAGGCAACAAAAGCACGAAAAATGTAGAAAAGAAATTGAGAGTATGGTATAATTTACAAATTGAAAATGAAGAGGCGCTCTTCCATTGCATGAGCTAGCTCATGCAATGGAAGAGGCGTTCTTCCATTGCATGAGCTAGCTCATGCAATGATAAGCCTTGACCGCAGAGAGACGGACGGTGGCGCATCTGGGCAAACTGATTGACTTGTATTCTTATCCGGTCAGAACGGCAATGCGGTTTCTGCTGGCAGATAAGACGACAGGTGAAAATATAATCTGGGCAACAAGCACTTATGAACGATATGGCGATGGCTATCGGCAGGATAATCAAATTACGCCGGAGCTGATTTCCGGGTATACGCCAATCTTATCCAGCCGCGCATTTTGAAAGCGGAAGAAGAACAGGCGGCAAGAACGAAATCCAAAGCCGAGGTCTTTACGCCCTCTTGGGTCGTCTGCTATATGAATAATAAATGCGATGACGATTGGTTTGGACGCGAGAACGTATTTAATACGCTGAACGGTGAATACTGGGAGCCAACGAAAGAACCTGTTTACTTTGAGAAAGAACGGATTGGCAGCGGTATGTTGATTCTCGGCGGTTGAAATCACCTGCGGCGAGGCCCCTTATCTGGTGTCCCGCTATGATGCCGCTACGGGTGAAGAACTGCCGATTGAAAGCAGAATCGGGATTTTGACAGAAAGTTGCGGGTCGTAATCGAGAATACCGATAATGAGGCTGACTGGCTGAAATGGACACAGCGAGCCTTTGAAAGCACCTATGGGTACGAATATCAGGGTGACAACCTACAGCCTATCATCCTCTGCCATATGCTTGAGGCACTATATAGGAATACACATGGCATTATTGACCAGTTAGTAGGTCTGTATGTATCTTAACCTCGACTATATATCGTCAAAAGCCGTCCAACCATCGATGCGGATTACATAAATAAAGTCGCAAAGCGACATTATCGCGGAATACAGAAACTCATGGATGAACTTGATGACCCTCTTAACGAGAAGAAACGCCAAAAGATTATTGAAGAAGCCGACCGAAAGCTGGATAATTCGCTTCAGGAGCATAAGCAAACAGCTTTGCAGAAAAATAATGGAAAGCGCAGAAGCAGACGAGAAGAAAATCCCATTGAAAAGGAATATCATCCACAACATCGAAATGGTTGTTGCCGATTACACCTCGGACAGAATTGCGGCAGCAGTGGATAGAGTCTTAATTTCAACCGATGAAACAGACGAAAAGTGCTGACCCGTGTAGTGATGAAACTGCTAACGGATTCGAAAAAGGAAACCCAACGAAAAGCAAAAAGTAAAAGAAACCTCTGCAAACATCTGACATGGTAAAGTTCATTATCGAGTAATGAAAAGAAACCCTTCTGCTCAACAGAATTGGTTCCTTGTTTTGTAATTGAAAGAGAAAGCCAATTCCAACCCATTACGGTGGAAGTGGCTTTCGTTGTACTTATTAGGATATAATTGTATTTTTACTGTGTAAGCAAAAATTCCTTATTAAGATTATCGATACTCATTAAGGATATAATTGTAAGTGGTCTTTTCAGCCAAAACGCCTTATTAAGGTTATAATTGTATTTTGTGTGCAAGGTAATACACGCTTATTAAGATTGTTTTGTCTTATTAAGGATATAATTGTAGATTTACAGGGCTAACTTATTCTATTACAGATGCAGCACTCGATCCTTGATCCTGCCGTCCGGCCCTGGTTCCAGAACTGGTGCCGATGTAGCCGCAGGTGCGGCGGGCAACATTCAGCTTGTTCTGGTCGCGGTTATGGCACTTTGGGGCACTCCCAGACCAGCTTGCCGTCCTCGGCACAATCTGATTCACCGTCGTAGCCGCAGACCTGGCAGTAGTCGCTCTTGGTGTTCAGCTCGGCATACATGATGTTCTCGTAAATGTACTGCATGACGCGGATGACAGCTTTGAGGTTATCCTGCATGTTGGGCACTTCCACGTAGCTGATGGCACCGCCCGGGACAGCTTCTGGAACTCGCTCTCGAACTTCAGCTTGGTGAAGGCGTCGATATGCTCGGTGACGTGGACGTGGTAGGAGTTCGTGATATAGTTGCGGTCAGTGATGCCCGGCACACGCCGAAACGCTTCTGCAGGCACTTGGCGAACTTGTAGGTCGTGGATTCCAGCGGTGTGCCGTACAGGCTGAAATCAATATTGTGCTGGTTCTTCCACTTGGCGCAGGCGTCGTTCATGTGCTGCATCACGTTCAGCGCAAAGGGCTTGGCGGCGGGGTCGGTGTGGCTTTGCCGGTCATATACTTGCAGCACTCATACAGGCCCGCATAGCCCAGGCTGATGGTGGAGTAGCCGCCGTACAGCAGCTTGTCGATAGGCTCGCCCTTCTTCAGGCGGGCCAGTGCGCCGTATTGCCACAGGATGGGCGCGGCGTCGCTCAGGGTGCCTTTCAGGCGGTTATGGCGGCACATCAGGGCCTTGTGGCACAACTCCAAACGCTCGTCAAACAGCTGCCAGAACTTATCAAAATCGCCGCCGCTGGACAGAGCCACATCCACCAGGTTGATGGTCACAACGCCCTGGTTAAAGCGACCGTAGTACTTGGGCTTGCCGTTCCGTCGATATAGGGTCGTGCGGCAGCCCATGCAGGTGAAGCAGTGGCCCTCGCCGTTGGCATCGACCTTGTATTCCAGCATCTTCTTCTCGCTGATATAGTCGGGCACCATGCGCTTGGCGTGCACTTGGCGGCGAGTTTGGTCAGGTAGTAGTAGGGCTGGCCCTCATAGATGTTGTCGTTTTCCGTAGATGAGCTTGGGGAAGGCGGGGGTGATCCAGACGCCGGCCTTCGTTCTGACACCCTGGAGCGCTGGCGCAGCATTTCCTCAATGACGATGGCCAGGTCGGACTTCAGGCGTGGTGTCACCGGCCTCGTTCAGGTACATAAAGACCGTGATGAACGGGGCCTGGCCGTTGGTGGTCATCAGGGTGACGACCTGATACTGGATGGTCTGCACGCGCTTGATTTCTCGCGCAGGCGCTTCTCGACGATCCGGAGATTTTTTCCTCGCCGGGATCAATGCCCAGATCCTCATCTCGGCCTCGACATCGCGGCGGATCTTTCTTGCGGCTGACATCGACAAGGGGGCCAGATGGGTCAGGCTGATGCTCTGGCCGCCGTACTGGCTGGACGCAACCTGTGCGATGATCTGCGTGGCAATGTTGCAGGCGGTGGAGAAAGTGCGGCTTCTCAATCAAAGTGCCGCTGATGACCGTGCCGTTCTGCAGCATATCGTCCAGATTGACGAGGTCGCAGTTGTGCATGTGCTGGGCATAGTAGTCGGCATCGTGGAAGTGGATGATGCCCTCCTCGTGCGCCTTCACAATCTCCGGGGAGCAGCATACGCATCGTCAGATCCTTGCTGACCTCACCGGCCATATAGTCGCGCTGGACGCTGTTGACGGTGGGGTTCTTGTTGGAGTTCTCCTGCTTGACTTCCTCGTTGTTGCACTCGATGAGGGAGAGAATCTTGTCGTCCGTCGTGTTGTGGGTGCGCTTTAAGGCTCTGCACGTAGCGATAGGTGATGTACCTGCGGCAACCTCATACGCACCGGTGGCTGATGGCGTCTTCGACGATGTCCTGGATCCTCGACGTTCATCGCGGCCGCGGGCATAGCAGACCTCCTGCACATGATCGCTGATCTCGATGATCTGCTGCTTCGTCAAGCGCTGGGCCTCGGGTGACGAGCCTTCGTGATGGCCGAAATGATTTTTGTGATGTCAAAGCGTTGCGGTGATCTTCATGGTGTCCTCTTTACAAAATAAATACAGTGCGTTCAATACGGACTGTATAGAATGCAGACAAAATGCCGATTCGTAAATTGCCCGTTTTGCGAGCAAGACTATAATACCGCACCGGGGCAAAAGTCAATCCACAAAACCACAAGATATAGTGTCCAGAGAGAAAGCGAAAACAAAATATTCCGTTTTCGTCGCCTCAACGTGCAAAAGCCCTGCCAAAAATGAGGCAGAATTTTTAGTGATTTTGAGCGGTTCTACACAGTTTGACGATGCAGCGTGCAAATATATTCTCCGAAATCATGCTCCCCTTGCGGTATGCCCCAAAACTGGTATACTATGTCAGGGTTTGGGGCGGAACGCCCGCCCGACACAAGATATGGGGATGCCCCACAGGAGAACGCCATGAACTACGCCACCATCAAATATTGTGATATTGCCAGGGAAGGGGTGCGCACCAGCCTGTTTGTTCGGGCTGCCGCCGCCATTGCCCCAACTGTTTCAACGCAGTGGCGTGGGATTTCAACTATGGTGCGCCCTTTACCAAGGAAGTTCGCAATGAAATACTGAGAGTCTGGCCCCGGCTACATCAACGGTCTGTCGCTGCTGGGCGGCGACCCGCTGGAGCCGGAAAACCAGCGTGCGCTGCTGCCCTTTATTAAAATGTAAAGGTGCTGTACCCCAACAAGACGATCTGGTGCTACACCGGCAACAATCTGGAGCACGGATCTGGCAGCCCGGTCCTGGCGATGCGAGGTCACCGACGAGTTTTACAATATATAGATGTGCTTGTGGACGGCGACTTTGTGCAGGACAAGTATGATATCAGCCTGCTCCGCGGTTCGAGCAACCAGCGCATCATTGACATGAACAAGACCCGCGCGGCGGGCAGGTCGTTTTGTGGCAGGATGACCCGATTTTGCGGATCACAAGATGTAATGGAAAATTGCAAGGGCGGATCGCATATCCGCCCGCGGGGGCGTCGAGGACGCCGCCCCTACAAACCGAAGGCAGAACTGTAGGCCCGCAGATGTGCGGCCCGCGGCTTTCCGCAAGAACCCATCTGCCTTACGCGCGAGGGCCGGCCTGCCCGGCCCCTACTGTCAGTAACAATTAAAACAGGAGCAAAACCATCCATCATGAGCACCACCTCAAAATCCAAATCCATGACCGAAGGGCCATTGGCCAAACAAATTCTGCTGGTCAGTCTGCCGCTGGCCCTGTCTAACCTTTTACAAATTCTGTTCAACCTGTCCGATGTTGCCGTTGTGGGTCGCTTTGCCGGCTCCACGGCACTCGGCTCCGTGAAGCTCGACGGCGACGTTTGTCACACTGTTCACCGGCTTTCTGATTGGCTTGAGCAATGGCGTCAACGTGCTGGTCGCCCGCTTTTACGGTGCTGGCACCCCAAGGACGTCAGCAAGACCGTCCATTCGGCGCTGCTGGTCAGCCTGGCGGCGGGTGTGCTGCTGCTGTTCGTTGGCCTATTCGGCTCGCCCGCGCTGCTGCGGCTGCTGAATACCAAAGAGGACCTGCTCCCCGGTGCCATCTTGTACCTGCGCGTCTACTTTTTGGGTATGCCCGCGCTGGCGCTCTATAACTTCGGCAACGCTGTGTTCAGCGCCATCGGTGAGACAAAAGCCGCTGGCCTACCTGTCGTTTGCGGGCGTGCTGAACATCCTGCTCAACCTGTTCTTCGTCATCGTCTGCAAGCTCGATGTCGCGGGTGTGGCGCTGGCCAGCACGATTGCCCAGTGCGTCTCGGCGGGGCTGACTGCACGCGCTGACAAAGGTCCGGGACTGCTATGCGCTGGATTTCCGCAAGGTAAGGCTGGACCTCAACATGACAAAGCGCATCCTGATGCTGGGCGTGCCCGCGGGCCTACAAAACGCGATCTTTGCGATTGCCAACCTGTTTATCCAGGCGGGCGTCAACTCCTTCGACTCGCTGATGGTCAGGGCAACTCGGCCGCCGCCAACGCGGATGCCCTGATTTATGACGCTATGGCGGCGTTTTACATGGCCTGCGCCAGCTTTATGAGCCAGAACTACGGTGCGAAGGCTGGACCGCGTCAGAAAGAAACTACTTCATCGCGCTGGCCTACTCCTTTGGGCTGGAGCGCGGTGCTGGC
>SCPP01000135.1_pt1 | contig 19295 bp, 28 predicted proteins | sample 6106811 | NCBI WGS metagenome assembly SCPP01 (sample SAMN10720449, study PRJNA508395) | human gut metagenome | isolation source: Participant 2 stool, 15 month | host: Homo sapiens | collected 2018
ATAACAGAAATTTCCCTTGATATTCTATTTGATTTTCAAATAAAATATATACTTTTGTTCAGCATTGTGTAAAGGCACACAAAACTTAATTATGGAACAAATCGACATCAAAGACATATCCGGTGCTATCCAGCTTACAACTTTGATCAATGAAGGCTGCAAGCGTAAGTTCACTCTGATGAAGGAGGACTACATCATGTTAAAGTTCTCCTTAGAGAATCCCATATATTTCAAACTTGGCTCATACGTGGAATGTAACTTCGGATTGTTCGAGGTGTGCGACTTGCAGAAGCCCGCATTCAACACCAATACCGCCGGCTACGATTACGAATTAAGACTTGACGCCTACTACTGGAAATGGAAAAACAAAATCTTCAAATATACCCCGGAGACGGCCGGACAGGAGGCGTCCTGGAACCTGACCGCTCCGCTTGACGTACAAGTCGGTATAGTCCTTAGAAATCTGAAAGCTCTTGGTTATGCGTATAAAGGACAAGATTTTGTTTTCTCCATTGATTCCACAGTCGAAAACAAGTCCCAGTTGATGAGTTACGACAACATCAACATCCTTGACGCTTGTTTTGAGATGGCGAAGAAATGGGATTGCGAATGTTGGGTGACTGAAAACATCATCCATTTCGGGCGTTGTGAGTCCGGTGACGCGGTGGATTTCGAGATCGGGAAAAACGTGCAGGAAATGTCACAGTCAGAATCCCAGTCCACCTATGCCACCCGTATCTACGCTTTTGGTTCCACCCGTAACATACCGGCAGACTACCGCCCCATTGACGAGACCGTGGTTGTGAACGGCGTGGTGCAGCGCAGGCTGATGCTTCCCGAAGGCACTCCTTACATTGACGCTTATCCTGATATGACTACCGAGGAAGCCGTCGAGCAGGTGGTTATCTTCGATGAAGTCTATCCCCGAAGAACGGGCATCATGTCGGATGTCACCACTATCGAAGTGACGGACAAGGTGGAGAATGAGGACGGTACAACCACCGAGGAAAAATGGAATGCCTACCGCTTTAGGGACACGGGTGTTAACTTTTCCGAGAAATATATCCTCCCCGGTCAGGAGCTGAGGATACGTTTCGCGTCCGGGCTTCTCAACGGTTTGGAGTTCGCCGTGAAGTTCAATCCTGAGGGAAAGCCGGAGAAATTGGAGGATGGCGGATGGAACCCTGAGGCACAGCTTTGGGAGATAGTCAGGAATGAGGACTATGGCAGACCGCTTCCCGGTGATGTACTCTTTCCCCAGGATGGAGATGAATATGTGCTTTCCGGCTGGGACAGCACGAAAATAACCGAACTTGGGCTTGTGGGTGCCGCCGAGCAGGAGCTGAAGGAAAAGACTGAAAAGTACGCTGCCAAATCCAAGATAGACCCGAGTACCTATGGCTGCACGATGATGTCAAATGACGCATACCGTGAGGATGGCATTCACAACCTCTACAGCATCGGTCAAAAGGTCAACCTTATCAACAAGGCTTATTTCGAGAACGGAAGGCAGTCAAGGGTTATCGGATTTGAATTCAATCTTGATTTAGCTTATGATTCCCCTATATATACTGTCGGGGAAACCGCCGCCTATTCTCGTATCGGGGAGCTGGAGGAAAAGGTTGAGAGCCTTACCCTAAAGGGACAGACCTATACGGGCGATGGTGGCAGCGGTGTGTATGTGATCGGAAGCCACGACTCCACCCCTGCGACAGACCATAACGTGTATTCCGCATTGCGCTCCTTAGTAATGTTCCTTCGTAAGGATCAAGCGGACGGAACAAATTTCTTATTGAAGTTCGGCAAGTTCATCGACTCCATGATTGCCGGTAAAGGTGCCGGTATCTATCCTGACGGGCGCGGTCAGTTCGAGCGTCTTGAGGTGCGCGGCTCCGCAGTGTTCAAGGAGGTCATCTATAACCGCCTGAACGCACAGGAAGGCGACACCTCATATTCCGAGAACGGAGTCATTGAGTCCGTGACTTTAGAGAGCGACGGAACCTATACCCTGAAATTGCGCAAGCGTTGGGAGAATGACTTTACCGCATTCCAGGAGGGGGATGTGGTCTATGGGATTGTGAACAACCTCTTTCAACGGGGAGTATTACGCCTCGTGGATGCGCGTGCTGTCCAAGAATGTCCCGGCCAACTCCATCTCGGTGTTGTCATACCCGGACAGTGAGGTGCCGGGCGGTAAAAACTATCCTCCCACAGAGTTGACGATCATTACCAGAAGAGGAAACGCCTTCAATGAGGACAGGCAAAGCTACTGGTATTTGTCCGCCACCACGGATAAATGTCTTGTCTGGCTGGAAGGAGTAACGAAACCTGTCCTGGAACAGAACAACTATTACATGATATTGGGGCGTTTGCCCAATTTGGATTTGTTTGACAATCTCCCCGTCAACTATAAGCACTCGTACATATTCGCCCGTGCCGGCATCTTCGGTGAACTTTACCGGGTGGACTGGCAGGGACTGCCCGTACAGGAACTGGTGGACCGTGGCTTTTGGTCGGCCGAAGTCGCGTCCTCTGACAATCCTTACACCAATACGCAGGAGCGGGCGGACACGGTTTGGCACTACGGCTGCAAATGGAAGTGCCTGATGACGGGAACAGCCGACGAACCGCAATATGCGGCGGCCGGATGGGCGATGCTGGAAGGGAACCCGGAATTTACGATAGAGATCGGCAGCACAAAGGGGTGGTATTTTGATATCGAGACTTTTTCCACAACGTTATATATTACCGGCAAGCTGTACAACCGTGACGTGACAGATCATATACTTGACGCTGATGTGAGCTGGACGCGTGATACCGGGAATGTATCAGAAGATAACGCATGGGCGGTGAAGCGTGCCGGCGCCGGGAAAAATCTTCCTCTGACGATAGATGATCTCGGACCGAATTATACCAACATGCGGGTGTGTACGTTTAAAGCACAGGCGTTATTGCGTGACGGGCAGCAGTTTGAAGTGGCGGAGAATTTTGTAACATTTTAAAATGGTTTTATACAATGGCAACAAAGCAACGAAAAATAGAAATCAACTACCGGCTGTTACAAACCAGTTGTAACATCGAGGTGGTGGGCAGCGTGCCGGACATGCAGGTCTACCAGGCTGACAAAGCTGAATACACTCCGGACTATACGCTGACACCGCTGGTCCTGTTTCCGCGGTGCAACGCCACCGATCCGGAAGCGGTGACTAAAATCGGGGCGGTCAACTCCAGGCTGACCAACATGAAGTGGTACGAGCGCATCGGAACCACACGCACACTTATCACATCGACAAACACAGGCTACAGCATTACGGAGTCCGGTGACAGCAAGGGACAGATCACAATGAAAAAAAATGTCACCGTCCTAAAACCCGTCACGCTGGAGTTTTACGCGGAATATGCCGACACACGTACCGGACAGCTGTTTACTTTTCAGATGAGCCGTCTTGTCCGCGCGGTTGACGGTACGGATGCGATCCCCGTATTGACGATAGACAGCCCGTCCACGCTGGACTGGAACCCGGTGCGTGACATCACCGCACAGACCATCACGGCTAAACTGATGGTAGGCGACACGGACGTGACGGCTACGGGCAAATGCAAGTTCTTCTGGTACCGTCTGTTGTCTACGGGAGCGCTGGAGGCGATAACCACAGGAGCGGGTGACAACGACTGGGAGTTTGTATCACTGAACAAGAATGTATATAAGATTGACCGCAATTATATAGGTGATGACATCACGATTGTCTGCAAGGCCACCTATGCGGCTTCCGGGACTCCGGCATCAACCCCGGGCATATCGGACCCGGCAGTCTCTACGGTGATACGCCGCAGGATTCCGAAGATTGAAGCCGACTGGGAGGGCGTACCTACGGGTGTTCCGGATGGGACTTACGCCATCTTTCCCAGACCCGTCATTCGGGATACCATGGGGGTTATCCCGAATCCATCCGCCATGTTTAACTGCCACTGGTACGTCAAGAAGAGCGGAGATGCCGGATATGCCAAGGTTGCCGACGGATACTCTCCCAGGATACCTTTCAGCAACGGCATGATGTTAAAGCTGGAGGTGGAGGACAGAGGCCCTTACGTGGCGCTGACACAAAGCGGCAAGGTGCTCACACAGGGGGGCAAGGCGGTAGTAGTAAGAAAATTTGGATAACATTAAAAACAATAGAATTATGGCATTTTACATTAAAGTAACGAAGGAGGTTGCCGACCGGTTGCATCTGACCGATATCCGCAACAGGACAGCGGATGGCAATGTATTATTGTGGCAGGCGGACGTGGCACGTTTCCCCGGCGACACGGTATTTGACAGGGCCAAGGAAGCGGGCGGCATCTGCCTGACCCCGCAGGCGGCGAAAGAAGAGATAGACGGTACGGACCATCCCGTCGAAGTATTCACACCTGCCTCTTGGGGGGAGGACAACACCGAAAGCTCCGAAGGCACGGATAGTACGGAAACGACCGGGGAAGGAGGAGCGTCATGAGTTTGGCCAGCGCGACCGGACAGGTCATATTTTCGCAAAAGGGCGGCGTATACATGCCTGCCATCCAGTGTAACCAGGGAGATCTGTATCAGGAGTATATGGGCGAAGCGTCCGCGCCGACGAACATCGCACCGGATTTCGCTTCGCTCAAGCCCGTCTTGTCCTTCATTCTCACCTCTTCGCGGGTGGCGGAAGGGCTGGTGGTTCCTTCCTCCATGAAATGGTATTTCAATGATGTCGAGATCAAGTTCTCGGGCAATGTCTCCACCAACACGTTTGGCGGTGAGACGGGACATTTCAAGTTTATCCCTTACCAGCCCGGTACGACGGATTACTACGGATTGCAGATCGTCAAGAATCTGGTCAAGGCGAGTGGAGCGGCCTCTTGTACCATCAAGGGTGAAGCTACCGTGACGATAGGGAATACCAGCGACACCGTCCAGTTCGTCTATAGCATCCCCATCACCAAGGGGGTCGGAAACCAAAAGCATGTGACGATCATTGCCGGTGACAACAAGTATTTTACCCTTCGGGACAAAGGGCAGAGCTGCATTCTGAAAGCCGTAGCGCGCATGGGCAGTGACGAGATCACTACCGGACTGGCGTACAAGTGGTACAACCAGGTCAACGGTGCGTGGAGCGTGCTGAGCGGAAAGACCACACAGACATTGACCGTCACCAACGATATGGTTGACACGACAGGTGTGTTCAGAGTGGAGGTGTACCAGGGCGGCAAGCTCATCGGTCAGGACACGCAGTCCGTAATGGATGCGTCCGATCCGTTTGATTTGATCCTGAATCCCACGCCCGAGGACGAGACCATCCGGGAAAGTGGTGACACGGTGGTCTATAAGCCCATTCTGGTCAAGCGTGGAAGTACCACCAAGTACAAGGACATGACTTTCTATTTCGTGTTCATGGACAGTGCAGGAGTAGTCCTTAACCCGTCTACTTCCGGTACAGCAGCCACTTCCGGCACGTGTACTTGGGACATGTGCCAGCAGGCAGGAGGCAACGTGGCATGGACCATCACAACCAAGGAATAAGGAGGTGATATGCCGTTGGTGACTAGAACCGGACAGGTCAGTTTTGCTCCAAAAGGTGACAAGGGAGATAAGGGGGCGCGCATGCGTATGCGTGTATGGGGAGGCGTCTGTGTCTTACCTGGAGGGCAAGCAAGGGCAGCAGTTTTACGACATTGTACTTTATGACAACCTGCTGTACCTGTGCATCCGTTCGCATACGTCGGTATCGACGGAAACCCCCCAAACAGAATGTGGCTTCGGGAAAAATAAAATACTGGGAAGTAGCACAGAGCTGGACTTTTATCGCCACCAAGCTGTTGCTGACCGAGAAGATCAAGGCGTCCATGATTGATGCGGACGGTATCAGGGCGGTCAATGTGGACATCAGCGGAAAAATCACGGCGGATAGCGGACGTATCGGTCCGTTTTCCATAGATTCCGGTATGTTGTCCTCAAAAACTCTTTATGAGGGGACGGATTCCCATGTCGGTTTCAACCTGTCTGCCGGACAGATAGAGTTTTATAACGAAAGGACATTTGCACGTGTAAAAATCGGAGGGAACACGAAATTTGTCACAATCGAAGGGATATCGTATGATGCCGGAATTGACATACAGAGTCCGAATGCCATGATCGGGATGCACATCAAGACCCTGAGCATTCCTCTGTTCGTGGAGGGGGGTAACATTTTCCTTCATCCGAACAATGACAGTTATGTGTCTCTTCATGGCATAGTGGGGAACTGGAGGAACATATCCGTCAGCACTTCCCTGAATAACAATGATGACAATGTGATGTTTATTAATACGGGTAATATAGAAGTGACACTTCCTCCGGATGTTCCGGGACATACCATATACTTCAAACGTATGAGCGGCGGGGTAAGACTGACAGGCGGGCGCATCCTGCCTGCCCCCGGAGGAAAAGAGATGTCCTCCATTGATCTGGATTATGCGTCCGGATTCGTTAAATGTATGGGCAATTATTGGGTTATGTTTTATTGCGGATAACAGTATGAATTTAATTAAGAATATTATGAAAGTTGATTTTACAAAATTTCCCCTGTTCACGGGGATAGACAGACAGGATATGGTGATAGCGGATATCCGTAAGGATATTGCTGACGGCATTTACAGGAACGTGCCCGGTCTTCCGGCGCACGTACTTGCGGAGAAGATCTATCGGAACGAGCTTGTGGAGCTTGCCGATGACGAGATTCATATACTTGACCTCTACACTTCCGCTTCGGTGGGGCAGCTTGCCGACTCATGGCAGGATTATAAGAAAAACAATTTGGAAACTGGTAAATAAAAAATATTATGGAAAAGATGGAATTAAGTGAGGCGTTGAAAGCCAATGCCTCAGTACTGGAAGGACTATTAGGGATAAATGATACATGGTACAGAAAGAGATCTGATAGTATTACTGATTTTAATGAAGCTAATAAAACTGGATATATACTTCTCCAACATGTCCAATCAATGGATAATAAACCAAATACACCAAGTAATTATGGATATTTGGATACTATTTTTGTTAAAGATGGCTACATCAGGCAGACTTATACAGATTTGCAGAGCAGATTTTTTGTTCGATCATCTAATAACGGGATTTGGACTAATTGGAAACAAATACAAACAACATAGTATTAAAAATAAGTCATATTTTAATGAGATAAAACGGATGGGTGCCGGTCCACACCCGTCCGCTCCTCATGTTACCAAAGAATTATAGTATTTCTATATCTTCAGCATCATCCAGATTCTCATCAACTATATTCATGGATAAAGACAGGTCAACCCCAGTAGTATCCAAAAACAAAGCACTTACACGAAATGAAGCTGTGTTTGTCTTGCTCCGAACGAAGAGATGATCATTTTTTCGTTTGAACTCTATTTCAGAAATCATACTACCGTTGACTTTCCTTATGATATAGGAGTTACCAGTCTTACTATTAATAAAGAACAGACCTGTAGAACCACCCCAATATACATACAATATCATACCGATATAGGCGTTAGATGAACTCGCTAGGCGAACGACACATACTTCTTGAACGGAGTCTTTATTGCAAACCAATATAGGAGAAAGAACGCCTTTTCTCAAGAGCCCTTTACTTCCTAAATTAGCAATCGGCATCAGTTCTTCCAGCTCTCAAATATTGCTAAATTCTTGTCAAGATATAGGAATTTCGATTGCGTCGGATGGTAAATCTAGATTGTTTTCATGGCTTAGTTTGAGCGACCCATTCATGCCAATGCACAATGTACTGATATACACGTATGCTGATGATTTTACATAAACAATGGTTTTGTTCTCTTTTTTTTGATAATAAACATTAGTTAAATAGGTTCCTCTTTTTATCGAATTAACGGATAGACCATCGCTATATCCTGTTAATAAAACAACAGACGGAGATGAATTTTCATGGTTCTTAAATACTGAAATAAGCATTGATATTCCTGTTAAACGATTTCTAAATTCGGCAATTTTACAATACTTCTGCTGGTCTTTTTGATATGAAGTGGTCATTCTTTGAATTGATGGCATCAATCCATCTTTTTCACTCGTTGCAACACCAATCAGTTCTTCCAGAAGGATTTTGCTAATCTTCTTAAGGCAATAAATTTTGATAAGCAATTAAAAAAGGAACCCTGCTTCCTTCAACTCCTTCAATTTTGGAAGTCATAATAGTAGTATAGTCATTTTCAAAAGTGAAAGTAAATAATGTTCCATCAACATATTCTTTATACCCTCCAATATATTCTATATTTTTAGTTGCTGGAGATATTACAGCTATTGATGGATATAAATTATAATATTGACTACATATCACCAATATGCCATTTGCTTTTATTCTTTTTGATTCACCTTTATGTAACGAAAATGATTCACTGGTAAAACCATTGATAATCTTATTTATCTCTAACAGTCCTTCCAGAACCAACCCCATGTTCTTCTACATAAAATCTATCATGTTTCTTGTGCCTTAGTCGCTTCATCGGGAAGTAACGGAGGCATTATCTTTAGAAAATGAAAGTTGGCAAAATTTTATTAGAGGTGAATTAATCACTTCATTTTTAAAATTGGTAATGTTCATTTCAGAAACATCTTCTAACATTACAATGACTTTCTCATCTTTAGAATCTATACCACAAGCAGAAATACCCAATTTTTTCCATACTCCAATTTCATCTTTGCTATTTATAAAATTTCTAATTTGCAAAAGTTCATTCATCGTATTAACACCCTCTTCTATAATGAATTGATTGCTTTTACATCTTTGTACAAGGTCTTTTTTATAATCTTTTATATTTGTTCCTTTTACTTTTATAACCAAGATGCCATCTTTAAAATAGCTACCACAATAATAATCAGGGTAAGAAGTTTGTTCACCTTCTGTTCTTGTTTTTACTTCAAAGATGATTCTAAATTATTAATAATATCACTTGTATTATTTTCTACAGGTTGATTTGTTTCATTCACTGGAGAATCTAAATCATATCTGAACAAGAGTTAAGTCTAAATCCAAGGAATACAAATGTACTTAAAATAAACCTTAATTCCGCAACACTATTATAAATTAAACTTTTAAGTACCTGAGCAACAAAAGTTGCTCAGGATTTTGCCATGTCAGAATTTTCACTTATCTTAGTGTTGCAAAAACAAGAGAATCCGACGATAGACATGGCGAAGATACAAATTAAATCTGAGAGACTCACTCCTTTTGGGGGATTATTTTCAATCATGGAGCAATTTGACTCCACATTATCATCTGTAATCGACTCAACCCTCGGTCTAAGGTGTAGATCGTTCGGTTATCAGTACAGCGAAATCATCCGTTCTCTCATGAGTATCTACTTCTGTAGCGGTTCATGTATTGAGGATGTCACTACTCATTTGATGAACCACCTCTCGCTTCATCCGACACTTCGCACTTGTAGCTCTGATACTATCCTCAGGGCGATAAAGGAGTTGACGCAAGAAAACATTTCATACACATCAGATATGGGCAAGACCTACGATTTCAATACGGCTGACACTCTCAATACTTTATTGCTCAATTGTATATTTGCATCTGGACAACTGAAGAGGGTGAGATGTATGATGTTGATTTCGACCATCAGTTCATAGAGACAGAGAAGTATGATGCAAAGCCTACATACAAGAAGTTCCTTGGTTATCGCCCTGGCGTGGCGGTTATTGGCGATTTGATAGTCGGTATAGAGAATAGCGATGGTAACACAAATGTTCGTTTCCATCAGAAGGACACGCTGAAGAGGTTCTTTGCGAGATTTGAACAGAATGGGCTCACTATCAATCGCTTCAGAGCTGATTGTGGATCATGTTCCGAAATCGTGGAGGAAATAGAAAAACACTGCAAGTCCTTCTATATCCGTGCTAACCGCTGCAGTTCGATCTACAATGACACCTTTGCTCTCAAAGGCTGGAAAACTGAGGAAATCAATGGCATTGAGTTTGAATTGAACTCTATCCTTGTTGAGAGTGGGAAGGTAAGGCATATCGACTTGTGATTCAAAGACAGAAACGGATGGATGGTGTGCAGGATTTTTGGGAAGGAGAATACACATACCGTTGTATCCTGACTAACGACTATGATTCTTCCGTAAGAGAAATTGTCGAGTTCTATAACCTTCGTGGAGGAAAGGAACGTATCTTCGATGATATGAACAATGGTTTCGGGTGGGACAGATTGCCCAAATCCTTCATGGCAGAGAACACAGTGTTCCTTCTTCTTACAGCACTTATCCGTAACTTTTACAAGGCCATTATTCAAAGACTTGACGTAAAGAAGTTCGGGCTCAATGCAACAAGTCGCATAAAAGCGTTTGTCTTCAGGTTTATCTCTGTACCAGCCAAGTGGATCAGGACATCAAGGCGGTATGTGCTGAACATCTATACCTGTAATAATGCTTACGCAGATGTTTTCCAGACTGATTTTGGATAATGCCTACAACTTATGGGAATGATATTGTGTATTGCCTCAAGTCACATTGTGGGGTAAGGGGATATTGTAGGCAGAAGTGGGTGCTTCAAGTTCAAATTATCTGCAAATTCAGTAATGAGAGGACGTGTAAACGCAATAAGGACGTTCAAGGGCTTAGTTGCGGATTTGAGGATAAAATCCTTTTCATAAGCTCTTAATTTGAAGTTATCAGCTCTAAATTTAGAAAATAATCTGTTACGTTGTTTTTAGTGATAAGACTTTAATTATTTTTTAGTTTTCTTCTTGATAGTTCAATAACATATCCCTTGGGGGCTGCCAGTCGTGCACCTTTCTTTTGTTTTTTCAGAATACCATTGTATCAATGGCCCTATATTACAAATATGTTGTATGTTGGTCTATATATAGTTTATTCTGTGCATTTTTTATGCATAAGATTTTTCTTTAAAATATTTGTTATAGCTTTGCTATCACAAATAACTGAATGTGTTTTTATTTTTTGATTCATTAAGCTTGGATGTTGTAAGGCATCTTGCTAGCAAAGCAGTTTGTATTGAAAAAGGCAGGATTGGTGAATCCCGCCTTTTTTATGTTCTTTATTCAAAGAGACGCAAAATATATTATTTCAGTATTTCACCTTTTTCATTGAAGAACACCGTACTTTCAGTTCCTTCCTTGTCTGTCAGAACAACCTGATAGGTCTTGCTGCCATCCTCTGCCGCTTCCACCGCCGCTTCCTTGACGGTTGATTCCGCAAAATTTTTGGCGATTGCTTCCGTTACCGCTGCCGGAAGGTCTTTCACTTCAATAGGGGTGAAGTCATTTACTGCCATGACTGTTTCAACACCTGAGGTCAAATTTTCGGCAAATGCCACTGTTGTTCCTAATCCCATTACCAATGCTACTGCAACAAAAAATTTTTTCATAATCTTATATTTTTAATGGTTATTGTTTTACGATAATGATAGGACAATTTTTATGCCAAAAGAATAATTAATCTGATTATCAGATGGTTAATATTCTGCTAATTATATGTGAAATGGAAAAAATCCTCATATAGTGTGGGATGATGTGGAAATGTTCCACATTGATACCTTTCTTCCATTAATCTTTTCGCACCTTTGCGGAAAAATGGATAAAATCAGATACCGTCTTGTATATAATCGCCAGAACACACTTAACAGGCAGGGCACGGCTCTTGTACAGGTTGAAGCCTATTTGAACCAAAGGAAAATCTACCTGAAGACCAATGTTTACCTCAAACCGGAATGCTGGAGCCGTGAGGGGGCACAAGTCATTAACCACCCCCAATCTAACGAACTCAACGCAATGCTCTATGAATACATCCTGTATCTGCAAGGCATAGAGTTGGGGTATTGGAAGCGCGGAATACCTGCCACACTCTCACTACTGAAGGATGCTGTCAAGAAGAAAAGTGCCGTGAATGTCAGCTTCTCCACTTTCGCCAAATCAGCCATTGACAATTCGGACAAGAAACAGTCCACCAAGGACAACCTGCACTCTACACTGGCGGTCCTGCATGATTTCCGTTCCGGATTGGACTTCAAGGATATTACCTATACATTCCTTCGTGATTTTGAGCAATATTTAAGGGAAAAGGGCAATGCGGTCAATACGATAGCCAAGCACATGAGACAGCTCCGTACCTTGGTCAATGAGGCAATCAACCAGGGATATATGCACGCGGACGCTTATCCGTTCAGAAAGTACAAAATCAAACAGGAGAAAGGCAGACATGAGTTTCTTACCCCGGACGAGCTGAAGAAACTGGAAACGGTCGAGGTGGAAGAGGAATCCATGCGCCATGTGCTCGATGCCTTCCTGTTCTGCTGTTATACCGGATTGCGCTATTCTGACTTCCGCCAGCTCACACCTGAGAATTTCATTAGGATAAACGGCAAGCGGTGGCTGTACTTCAAATCTGTCAAGACAGGAGTGGATATCCGTCTGCCGTTACATCTGCTGTTTGAAAGCAAGGCATTGGGCATTCTTGACCGTTATCCGGATATCGGAAGTTTTGCATCCCTACCCTGTAACTCGGAAGTGAATAAGCAGCTTCGAAAGCTGGCCGGGTTGTGTGGTATCAAAAAACGGATAACCTACCATGTGAGCCGTCATACCTGTGCCACCCTGCTGGTTCATCAGGGAGTTGCGATTACAACAGTCCAGAAGCTGCTCGGACATACTTCCGTAAAGACCACACAGATTTATTCGGAGGTACTTTCCAGCACCATTGTGCGTGACTTGAAAAATGTTCAAAGGAAAAGGAAAAAAGTAAAGATGTTTCCTGATAAAGGCTTGAGAACATCTGATTTTATAGACAACCGGTAGATTTCATGAATCCTATTTGTTTTCTATTAATATTGTGACTCTTTAATTTCTTCGGATAATCGAAATATTGCTCCTGATTATTTTTTTCAATATGGATTGAATATGGAATAGTTTTCACTATCTTTGCAGTGTAACTAGGAGCTTGATGGCAATAAATATTGTCATCGGGCTCTTTTTTTATTGTCATATCGTGGCAATGGATTTAAGTAATTCTGCAACAATAACGCAAGTAAATAGACATATCTTTGGAACAATATATTTTATAATCAAGACAAAGTAATGAAAGACGTAATTTACAATTTTATCAACGAGCACATGATGATACACATTGTACTGATAGCCTTGTGTATCGCAGCCACTATCGGCGCAATGTTCGTGGATCTGGTCTCAGGAATAATGAAGGCCAAACAACGCGGGGAGGCAAGAACATCCACGGGGTATAAGAAAACAGCCATCAAGGCGAAGAAGTATTTCACTCCATTTATAGAGTTGTGCTTCATTGATCTGTTATGCTGTGTGGTTATCCCCTTTCCTGTTTTTTCAATGATCTGGACGGGTTACTGCATTTTCTGTGAGTTTAAATCAGTTCGTGAAAAAGCGTGGGAGAAAGAAGAGTTGCGCAAGGCCGAGAAGACAATGAGTGTGATCATCGAGAACAAGGATGATATCGCTAGGATGGTGGCTCAGATACTGTTTGATGAGGAACAGGGGGCAATCGGTAGGAATAATGAAAAACCGGCCTCGCCAGACCGGTAAACTCAGTTCTATTACATGAAAAACACGCTATGTTTTTGTGCAAATATAGCTATATTCTTTTTATGAAAAAACAAAAAGGAGGAAAAGAAATGAAGTTTTTTACGATTACGGAACTCTGCAAGTCAACGACTGCTGACCGCTTGGGTATCAACAACAAATGCAGACAGGAGCATGTGACTGCTCTGACTGCCTTGGTGGACAACGTACTGGACCCGTTACGCACATGGTGGGGAAAGCCTATAACAGTAAACAGTGGCTATCGCTGTCCGGAGCTTAATGCGGCCGTCTAGGGGAAGTAAGACCTCGCAGCACATGAAGGGGGAAGCTGCTGATATTGACACTGGAGACAGACAGCAAAACAAGCTGTTGTTTGAGTATATCCGAAAGAACCTACCCTATGACCAGTTGATTGACGAGTCTAACTTCGCTTGGGTGCACGTCAGTTATCGGGCTGACGGAAATAACAGGATGCAAGTTCTTAAGTTGTAGACTATGTTGGTTAGAGTTATGAACTGGGTAAGCCGGCATATATTGCTGGCTCCTTTCATGTGTTTGTTCCTGTTGTTCGCATGTGGCAGCTCGCATAAGGCTGTCAAGTCCGATGTAGAAGTAATCAGGAAGGATAGTACCAGTGAATCTGTCAACATCGTATACGGATCAAGTACGTCTTTGAGCGAACTCATTACCACTAATGGCAACTACGTGATTAATTTTCGGATTTATGATACAAGAAAACCGCCCGACAGCCTGACCGGGAAACCTCCGTTACTGGCTGATGGTCACGTAGAAGGTGATTTCAGCAAGAATAGAAAGAAGGAAACTGCAACCAATGACAGTACGGAGGTAAAAGCTGACAAGGAAACCACTTCCGATATTCATGAGAAACCAAGACTGAAGGGGTAAAGAGAAAAAGAATCCACGCTCCTAAACAAATCGGTTTTGCCTGTGTTTGTGTAACCGTTTTGATTGTCGTTATACTGATAGTAAAGCATTGGCGCAACAGACAATCTTCATCATAAGACTTTAAATTTATAAATTGAAATGCCTCGGCTCGTGATGAGTCGGGGCTATTTTTGTTATCTTTGCCGGAACTAACATTAACTTATGTATTATGGCTGAAAAAAAAGAATCTTATTCCGAAGAGGAATTGAATGAAATGATCGTATGGTTCAACAACCATGCTGATGAACTTCCCAAAGAAATGCAGATTAACAAAGCGGCTTTTACCCCGGATTTGAAACTTACTGTTGAATCCTGTATCATGCAAGCAAAACAAAACTTAGGGAACTATAAGATGGGAGGGCCGTTTCTGATTTTGAAACAAATCAGAGCAAATATTGAAAACAGTAAATGATATTCTTTTATTATTCGGTAAACGAACCAAGCGGCTATATTTTATAGATAACCGCTTGATTTTTGAGTTAGGACTTCATCAGCATGATATCTGCTCTCATTTCCAAAAACTCCTTATATTTCTCCGGATGATCCACATAATCAATCACCCGATTGATGGCTATTTCCGCTTGTTTCTCCCTTACCTTAGCGTAATAGCGTATCACTCCCCTACTCTTGTCCGAATGCCCTAAACAGTAGTCTATCACTCCATCAGGTATCCCTAGTTCTGAAGCTAATTGTGCAAAGGTTTTCCGGGCGGAGTAGTAAACCACACGTTCCTTTATCCCAAGTTCCTTTGCAAGCTTCGCTATTCCCCGTGATATATGACGAGAGAAATTCTTATAAGTGAAATTATAATGAAAATCCAGCTTACCGGTTCTTGGATTCATCCATTTTGCTATAATACAGGCTGCTTTCTCGTGAACAGGCAATATAATGACATTTGCATTGGAAGTCCGCCCCATAATCTTCTTACGGGAGTATTGTATATACCTAGAGTTTCTAAAATCCATATCCATCAAGTCAGTCATATTAATACCTCCGAGATAAAATGAAAGAGAGAACAAATCTCTGGCTACTGACAGATAATTACTGTCAACCTCAGCATTAAGTATCTTGGACAAAGACTCCAGCCTGATACTGACATCGCGTACAGGAGATTGCGGAATAGAATAATCTACAAAAGGATGTACATTATATGAAACCTTTCTCTTTTTTATCGCCCTGTTTATGATTGTCCGCGTATTTCTCATTACTATCCCCAATGTCGCCCGGCTCAATTCTTTTTTTCAAGATACGCTGCATATTGCTCTATAAGTTCCGGGGTAATATCGACAAGTCGTACATCCCCACGCAGGAACTTCAAGAAATGAGCCTCACTTTCCCTCATCATATTAGTTGGTTTTACTGTTTTTAAACAGTTCCTCAATATATGCATCACACAGACTTAAATGATTCCCCTGTGTATCCACAGATTCCCTTAAGATGAAATCCTTCAACTGTGTACATGAATAGATACCTGGATTATCTATCTTGTCCAATCTTTCCTGATACTTATTGAAAGATTACGCAATTTTGTATTTATCATTGCGGCATCCGGGCGTTTACCACCTGTCCGTTCTTGAACTGGGAGAGATTATCTATGATAAACCAGAGTGATGGGCAAACGGGACAATTTATCTGCCATCTTTTAAAACTTTTGCTTTGAAAATTGTTAGTTTGAGAGTTGCCATACTGATTAAAATTAAAGGATAAGTTTTGGATAAGTTTTGTGTCCATTGATGGGCAAAATTCCTTTTTTAATCAATAAAATGAAGATTTTATAATAAAAAGGCTTTGAAAACAGCATCAAACCACTGATTATCAAAGCCTTTTTTTTGTCGGGTAGCGGGATTCGAACCCGACCCTGCTCCCAAAGCAGGTGCGCTAACCGGACTGCGCTACACCCCGAATCTTTTTTTTTTTTTTTAATCGCCTTATCTCTCAAAAGCGATGCAAAGGTACGGCTTTTATATATGCAAATATTTAAAGCGATTTTTTCTGCATCATTACTTATCAAATTATAAATCAAAACATTAACCTTAAAACTTTTTATTTTCAACAAAGAAATTTCAGTGTAAAACAACTCCCCTTTCCGATTTCACTACTCGCCGAGATACTTCCACCATGTAAATTCATAATTTGTTTGCATAAACTGAGTCCTATACCACTACCTGTTGGCTTCGTTGTAAAAGGAACAAAGATTTTATCAATACTTCTGGAAGAATGCCACTACCATTATCACAGACAGAAAGGAAAAATAGATGTTTTTCTAAATCACAATGTGTGCTAATGATAACTTCGGGATAGATTTGCTCTACACAAGCCTCACCTGCATTCTTTAGTAAATTGATTAATACTTGTTCTATCTGTGAACGATCCAGCATCAGTGTCGTTTCTGGGTTTTCTACTTTATATATATATTGTATGTTTTTATTAGGAAACAGTTTTTTCATATCACTCAGTAAATCACCTATATTTACTGGAGCCAGTATCGGAACAGACAGACGAGAAAGTTTACGATAGTTTTCCACAAAATTCAGCAACCCTTTACTTCTTCTATGAATAGTCTGCATCCCTTGCAACATGATATTGTAATCTCTCTCATTCATACCATTTTGTACAGCACGCTCACTTAATGTTTCACTTAATGAAATAATGGGCGCAATGGAGTTCATTATTTCATGAGTGAGTACACGAATCAGCTTCTGCCATGCTTCCATCTCATTTTCCTCCAATACAGCATGGATATTCTTTAAATTAACCAACCGGAGTTCCGTACCATGTTGAGCGGAATATTCAGATACCGTAACAGCCAATTCTTGTATAATATCTCCTTTATGTATTCGTACTGTTTTAATTTCTCCAGGCTGTAATGACAGGATAATAGTAGGAAAATCAGAATTTAACAGAGCCAATTCCCTGACAGAATGAATACGATAACCGCACAAATCCTGCATGGCTGCCCGGTTCATCCAATGTATATTGCACTGACTATCTACTACCAGCAAACTGCTGTCAACAGTATTCAATAATGTTTCATAATATTGATATCGCTCTTCATTCTCGGACAACCGAGTACGGAATTCAGCAACAACATTATTTATTTCTTGTGCCAATCGTTGTTCTGTACGAGTTTTGTGCTGGGTAGAAAAACTCAAAGAGAAATCTGCATAACGAATACCTTCTATCATTCGCGATATCATACGGGTCGTTTTATACTGCCACTGACAGATATAAATGATAATACCTGCCATAATCATCAGCGAAAAACAAGCAAAAATAGAGCGAATGTTGATAAAAGAGATATGCAGCTATAGCTACTACCCCATTAATAACATACAAGCTATCATCCGTAAAGTTTGTAAACGACTCATAACCCTAATTTTTCAAGTTTCCGATAAAGAGCGTAACGGGTAATCCCCAAATATTCCGCTGCACGACTCAAGTTCCCTTCGCTGCGTCATAGCACGTTCTATGGCATTGCGTTCTAATTGTTCCAAGTTCAGTATCTCATCCGTATTCACCCTCTTCTCGAGTTGTGGCTGCAACATGAAATTTGCAGGCTTTAACAATGGCGAGTCCGAAAGAATAATTGCCCGTTCTATGGCATGCTGCAATTCGCGGACATTACCCGGCCAATGGTAACGCATGAGTTTCTGCTTGGCTTCGCGGCTCAGTCCGTTTATCTCTTTCTTATATTTATGAGTATACCGTTGTAAGAAATAATCAGCCAGTAAGAGAACATCCTCTCCCCTTTCCCGCAATGGAGGAATAGTAATCTCAATCGTATTGATACGATACAATAGGTCTTGACGGAAATTACCCTCCTCCACCAATTCTCGGATATTTACATTCGTTGCGCTTATCAACCGAACATCAATAGGAATTATATCCGTTGCTCCCAAACGTGAAATCTGCCGTTTTTCTATGGCTGTTAGTAATTTGGCCTGCATAGGTAATGACAAATTCCCTATTTCATCCAAAAAAAGCGTTCCTCCTGATGCCACCTCCATACGTCCCGCCTTTGCTTTGCGGGCATCTGTAAAACGCCCCTTTTTCATAGCCGAACAATTCACTTTCGAATAATGATTCAGGTATGCCCCAAGTCAATCGTTATAAAAGGACATTCACGACGAGGAAAAAATAACGTAGAGAACGGGCCACCAAATCTTTACCGGTTCCATTTTCACCCAATATCAAAATATTAGCATCAGTATCCGATAATTTCCGAATAGTATCAAAACCTCGCATAGGCGCTGAGTGACCTATCATTTGAGGCATCTCTTCATCCTGCGCGCTCAATGCTACAACTTGTTCTTTCAGTTGCCTGACCTCTTTACGAGAATCACGAAGTTTGATAGCCGATGAAAGCGTAGCAAGTAGTTTTTCTTTTTCCCAAGGTTTGGGAATAAAGTCAATAGCTCCAGCCTTAATGGCCCGTACTGCTTTATCTGTATCCGCATAAGCAGTCATAAACAAGACAATAGCCTGCGGATCTAACTTTAGTATCTGCTTAGACAATCGAATCCTTCCTGCCCGCTGATAGCATCCCGACGAAAATTCATATCAAGCAGAATAACATCAGGTTGAAAAGTAGTCATGAAATGCTCAATACGAGTCGAGTAGTAACTTTATTTTTCCACGTAGGGATCCAATAAAGGTTTAGTGCAAAAGCACGTCCTCATTATCATCTATAATCAATTTTTTCCTTTTGCATTCATTATTTTATCCTCAATATATCTTGTTATACGAATAAAAGATTTTCTA
>SCPP01001609.1_pt1 | contig 19178 bp, 33 predicted proteins | sample 6106811 | NCBI WGS metagenome assembly SCPP01 (sample SAMN10720449, study PRJNA508395) | human gut metagenome | isolation source: Participant 2 stool, 15 month | host: Homo sapiens | collected 2018
TTGTAATGGCCTCACAGTGACCGCATCATTTACCACCACAGTTGCCAGTTGAAATTCAAATGGATTCTTTCTTAATATATCATCATCCACTGCCATCTGAAATGCCGGTCTAACTACCCCTCTGATGGAATGAATTGCCGAATAGCTTTTCTTATCCACCTGCTGCAATCTAATCAACCACTCCTTTGCATCCGACAATCTGATTTTATCAATTCGTCTTGCGCCAAAAGGATCTTTATCCAGCAAATTGATTACGGTACCATAACCAGCTCTGGTTGTATGCTTAACACCTGTCTTGGTTGCAATATATTTCTTTACCAAATCAAGAACTGTCAAGCCTGCGCCATCAGGAGTAATCATATCATCCAAATCTCTGTTGATTGCTTTCTCCTGTTCTCGTAAAGGTGCATTATCTTTTTTTCCGGCTGGGATACTATCCGTAGCTACCAATCTCCAGCTGTAAACCGTCTTACGCTTTCCATTGCCATCTATATATCGGAACTTGTATCGTGCATACGCTTCTTGGCTCTCTGTGCGAAGAATGCGATTTTTACTATCGCGTCGTTTTTCGCTCATTGAACATCGTCTCCTTTCAAAATCGGGAGAGCCTTGCTGCTTAATTCATATAGCACATAGTATGTATCCGACTATGTATTGATAGTGTACCACAGACAAGGCTCTTTTTCCACAAGAAATTTAAAAACTTTTTTGAACTAAATCACATTTATCTGACTGTCCATATAGCTTCTCAAACTGCTCACGCTTAATCAGCGCTCTGTTGCCGTTCCAGAGAACAAAGTCAGCATCTGAATGTTCCTGAACAAAGAGTTTCAATTTCTTGTATCCGATACCGAAGTACTCCGATGCTTCATTCAGTGTTAATGTGTATTTCTGCCACCAAGGCAGTTCTCTCTTCTCGGTCATATCGACACCTCCATAAGATAGTAAGGTTCTTCCTTCTATCTTCCTAAGCGCCTTTTGCCGAGATAATTCCGGTGAATGACGAAAAAAGGACAAAAAATAAGACCTGCAGGTATTTCTACCCACAGGCCATATATTCCACTTTTCGCTATTTGATTTCTCTTTCTATTTTGTTTGCCTCAGACACCGCATCTTCTATCTTCCCAATAAGAATAATCATATTGTCTCTATAGTTTTCAATCTGCATATCTATCTTATCAACGTCAGAACTTAGAACAGCTTTCTTTCCATAGAATCTAATTGCACGTTCCCATTCCAAATCTCCAATCTTTTTATGAATAAAATCAAATTCTTCCTTTAGCGACTTTAATTCTGCTGTTAATCTTTTTTCCATCAGCTCACTGCCTCCTGCATATTATTCATCATCAATCTCGTCATCATATATTTCAACATCGATATCTTCATAATTGTATGCTCCCATAGGATATTCCCATATGCTTCCGCTCACTCTAAAGCGTTTTCCACATTCTTCACATTCACAATCAGGCCAGTCAAAAGTATACGTTATTTGAGGTCCCATTTGTCTTTCTTCATCAAAACTATCGCAGTCTTCTTCAAAATCCATATTATTCTCGGCACCACAATAAGGACATGCTATAGCTCTTTTTAAAGATATATGATCCATTCCGTAATCTTCGTATTCGTCGTATTCCACGTCATCTGGATAATCAATTTCAGAACATTCCTCTTTTTCCTTCAGAACATTCTTAAAATATTTTGTATTCTCGTAATATGCTTTAAGAGCTTTCCTAAATATTTCTGATTTGGCTTCACCAGTCTCTTCACTGCAAAAGCTGAGCATCTCGTCTTCAGCATCATTTAATCGTACTCGATACTGCTTATCCCTGCTATCTTCCTTTGGAGGTCTTCCTGCCATATATTATCACCTACTTTCTGTTATTTGTGGATATCCACTAATTATATAATAATTGGATATCCGATAATCGTCAAGTGTTTTCGGATATCCAATTATTATATATTCTTTATATCAATTAATCCACAAGAAATTCAAAACGCTTCTCTATATTTTTTGACAATAATCCAGCGCAATCCACCCAGCACCGCTTTTCAACCTTCCCCATCCTTTATCAGAGCCCTTTCCGTTCTTCACTTCCATGATGGTAAACACACCTTTCCCAGTATATCTTCCAGTCTTCGTCGTATTCGTTCCGGCTCCCTTTCTGATATTCAAGTCATCAATACTGACCTTCACCATGAATGGACAGTCCGCATTAGAAAACTCTGCAGCCAAACCACTTCCACCAGTAACCTCAGCCCCATACACTGCCTTGCCATTCCAGTCATACACAGTATAGCCTTCATGTTTATCAGCCATTGCCTTAGCATTATCAAGTACAGTATAAGCACCAAGCTGAGAGCCAGCATCCTTCCAAGACTTCCTTACCCTGTAATACTTCACCATAGCATCCGAAGCATCAGAATTCTTCACATCCCACTTAGTCAGATTCCATCTTTCGATGATACTGTAATGCTTTTCCACATAAGTAAGACTGGTAGCATAACCACCATCCTTAATGATCTGCACTGCCTTCTTATAATCTGAGCATCCTTTCAGCCCGTCATATCGGAACTTCTCTCCATTCTTAGCGCCAAGCAGATAAGCACTGTGATCCGCAATGGAATCATCCACATTCAGATATTTTCTGAATTCCGCTGTGACTGTCACATAGCTTCCATCTGCCTTCTGCTCCTGTGTCTTCTTTTTATAAATGCTCACACCATCCCAGACCGAACCACTCCAGGTATTACCGGAAAGTGACTTCTTCATTCCAAAACAGTTATTGGCTCCCAACGCAAGCTCACTCTTTCCATAACCGCTCTCCAGAATAAACTGAGCCATAGACACTGAAGCAAGAATCCCTGATTTTTTCTGATCTGCGGTAAACAGTGGGCCAACCTTTGCAAGCACCTGTTCTTCTGTCAGCCCCTGAAATTCCCCTGCCTGCATCCCTGATGGAATCACTTCCACATTTCCGCTACCAAGTCTTGAAGTAACCTTCGCAGCCAGATCGCCCAGCCTCGCATATAGCCAGTCTCCAGGACAGCTCTTATTCGCAAACCACCGGTGCACGGTAATGAGCATTTCATCCGCCTTCGGCTGATAATTCAGAGACTTATTTTTATCTCCAAACCAGAGCAGTTTTTTCTTTCCATTTCTTCTGCAGATATCCTCACACAGATCAATCAGACGGTCATAAACCACCTGATGCATAGCATACGGTTCCACCTTGTCAGAAGCACATTCAATCGTCACTGCCCTCTGATCATTCGCATTACTGGAAGTACACCAGGAACGATTCTTCTCTTCCACATACAATCCGACCCGGCCATTCCTATCGATTCCATAATTCGAAGAAGCCTGGGTAGAAGATTTATGAAACCAGTCCCCCAGACCTTCTGCTGTACACTGACCTACTACACAGTGCGGCGATATTCTGTCAATCTGCTCCGTTCTCAGTCGGAATGATTCGGACTGGGCAACGTGTATGCTACCAAATAACTATTACTGTATCTCATAATCACTCACCTCCTACCTCATCCTCTGATGCATCATCGGAGTCTCCTTCACTTTATCATGCAGCTGTTCCAGCACATCCTTCATCTTCTGCGGAATCGGCAGCCCCAGATGCCCTGCATTCTCCAACAAACTCACGCCCTCATTGGAAATATAGAAAAAGATCACCGCTGTCCTCAGCACAGATCCATTCCCGATCACAGCCACATCCAGAATATTCGCCATTCCCACCAACAGAAAGATCAGCACCTTCCTGCAGATCCCCCGGAATCCCACCTCACTGGAAAGCGTATGGTCCGCAAAAGCACACATCACCCCGGTCAGATAATCGATCACCACAAAAGCGATCAGGGCATACAGAAGCCCGTCACAGCCTCCCATAAACCAGCCCAGCCATCCGCCTACAGCCATAAAAACCATCTGAATAAAGTTCCAAAATTCCTTCATGCCAGAATCCCCTCCTCCCATGAAAAAAGCAGCCTCCATTTCTGAGAACTGCCGTAAATAAGTTTTCTATCTTCATGCCTTGCGGCAGAAAGACCTACATTGTTTCCTCCGTCAGCGTATACGTGATCTTCATCGTTTTGTCCGTATTCTTCACCACCGCTGACGAAAGATTATTAATACTTGCCAGATAAGGTGTCAGAAGGTAAGCACACCTGTGCTCCTTCCCGTAACTGCCGCCCCACATAAACACAAAGTTCTTATACTGGAACAAAGGCGTTGCCATGGCTTCAAACCTTGCACTCCCCTGTGTTTTGATCACCCTGTCATCCGCCGTGATCTGGAAATCCCCTGCCACGATCATGTCACCGAGAAGCGTCATATACACCTCACAGGAACCAGCCTCCCCAAGGGATTTCAGTTTGGAAGTAAATCCCAGCGGGATCAGTGTCACATCCGCTGAATTTGCAACATTGATCTTATAAACTCCCTTCTTATCGTAAGAAGGCACATACAGATACCCCTTCCTCACACAGCATTTTACATTCCGCTCCGGATAGGAACCGTCCTTTGCCCTTGTGCCCACTTCCGAAAGCTTCGCCTTGGACAGTGTCCAGCTTCCTTCTGTAAAGGAATAATCCTTTTTGGAGATCCGGATCCACACCATCTTCGCATCCCCGGAAGCATTCGGCTCATTGGAAAATCCATACCAGTATCCGTCATGTCCGTCCATAAATTCCCCGTACTTCGTGTAATCCCCCAAGGAACGTAAAACTTTCCGTTGTCAGTGTCTGTTCCTCCAGTACGGTATACGTGGTATCATCCAGCTTCTCATTCAGCCCGATGTTAAACACCGGGATCCGGATCTTCGTAATGGTCACACTGGAAGTCCCAAAGGTGATGGAATACAGCAGGTTCTTTTCAAAATCCAGTTCCACCGCCTCAAACAGTGTCATCTGCTTCGCCTTCGGGATATCCCCGATATCCACCTTTTTCAGAAGCAGGAACGTGCTGGCATCCCCTGCCGCACTGCCAAAAGCATTCTGCCCGCCCAGGGCACTGGTCAGTGCCACAGCTGCAATATTCCCGTTTCCCCTGGCTGGGAGTGAACTCCCACGCAAACTTATATCCATTGTCCAGTTTCTTGCTCTCCGTCTGGTTCAGGCTTCCCCTCGCCACATTGGAACCGGAATTAACATTGTTGGAAGCATAAGCCACCGGCAGGTTCTTCCCCTGCTCGTAAATATGATCCGCCTTTTCTTCCAGCACTGCCGGAAACAGCAGGATCCCGCCGATCATGTTCGGGCAGATGGGAAGCAGCGTCCCGTTCCACAAAACAGAATTGTCATACTCCCCGCTGGCTTTCAGATAAATCCCCATGGGATTCAGCCCCAGAATATTGTTCACTGCCTCCGTGATCATGTTCGTCTCCTGAACTGTCTCCACCGCACCCGTATTCGTATCGGTCAGTTCAATGACCATTTCACCTTTTAACTTCATCACACACCCTCCATTTCTACCGGCCTGCAGAAACCGCTGATTCCCGCTCTCTCAGCAAAATACACTTCAAATCCTCTGTTCACCGTCTCCTTCATCTGCATGGACAGCGAATTCCCGGAAACCATTCACATCCAGTCCTCCGCCAATGGCAAATCTCGTGGTATAATCTTCCACCTCAAGCTTTCCGTCCTAGGCTTCCCCTGCAGCCATAGCCTGTCCGCTGACAGAGGCAATGCAGTCTCCCACATCAACGGTCCCGCTGCCATTCTCCATCCAGAGATACACATTGAATGTATTCGTATAATTGGCAACAATCTTCTCAATGGGATAATACAGCGACAAAATATGTTTCCCGGAATGCCAGGTCTCCACCGGACAATGCTCCACAATCTCCTCATTATTAAATTCAAAGACCACATGGCAGACCGCCTGTCCGTCTTCCTGCCACTTCACCGGCAGGCTCACATCCACAGAAACCTCCGAACCACCTCCCGGTTCCGGATCCGGAATCCGAGCCACCAGCGACATCATCCGTACTCCCTGTATTCTCATCCCCGGAAGTATTTCCAACTTCATTCCCTGCCGCATCATTTTCAGAACTTCCTCATCCGATGTCTCCCCGGTTCCATCAGAACCACCCGTACCACTTCCAGTTCCACTGCCGCTTCCGCCCGGAAATGGAATCACCACAGTCCCGGAAGCCTCCGCAGACCGTTCCACCGGATCCGCAGCCACATCCACAACAACCTGTGCAAAAAACTGCATATGGTTTTCCTCAGAAGAAGCAAACTGAATACTGATCAGCTTTACCTTAGTCTGCCCGATCTCATGTGCGGAAGCATTGGTAAATGTGGATCCCGATCTTCCCCGTCTTCGCATTGTCTTCAATCTGGTTCAGCAGCCCCGAAATATTCTTGTCATTCCTTGACTTTGCCTGAGCCAGCCTCGGGTTCTTCCCCACACATTTCAGGCTCTGCTTTCCCCCGATCTTCTGTCTGATGGAAGTGATGCAGGTGATCTGTCCCTCATCCGCCTGTCCTCCTGCAAATGTCAGCACATCCCCCGGATCCAGTGCAGGGTTCCCGATGGTATCCGAATCAAACGGCACATACCGGATCACAGACAGATCTGCCAGGATATTCCTGCACAGCATCTCCCTGGTCTCCTTTAACCCAAACTGCAGAAACGGATTCACTCCCAGGTTCATGGTCAGCCCATTATCCGGATCCAGCGCATAATACTCTGCAATCTGCGTCTGCTTGTTGGTGGAACTCACTGCCGTGTATCTGGTAATAAAATCCGAAAAACTGGAAGAAAAACGGTGTCTCTGCTCCACCTTCATCACAGGATCCTTCCCGTACTTTCTCAGTTCCAGTTTTCCCTCCCTGTTGATAATAAAGAAACCTCCCAGAACCTGTGCCACATAAAACAGCACGTCCCGGCAGGTCTCAATATCATTTTCAGTATAAACAGAAAGCGTCACCCCGCCATTCGGCATGGCATCAATCTCCGCCCTCTTATTCGCAAACTCCACTTTACACCGCTTACAGCACAAAGTAATAAAATCATAAGCAGTCCCCACAGTCTCAAATCCGTTGAAACTCTTATCAAACCGCAGCATAAAATCATATGCTTTCAGTTCCAGGCACTTCGCCAGACGGTTCGCCTCACTGACCTCAAAAACTCCCATCGGCACATCTTCCACCGAACCATCCGCCAGCACCAGATGAAACACCAGCGTCACCAGTGCATCCTCCAAGCGTATACCTGTCAATATCACTCAGAAGTGTGATCCCCATCTCCGCAGCATACACCGTCCCCAGTTCAATCTCCGTACTCCCACAGCACTGCCTGGAAATATACCCGGAACCCTTCACAATCTCCTTCGCCCCGAACTCATACGTCATTCCGCCATTGGTAACGATCGTACCCGTCCAGTAATATTTCCTTGTATTACTCCTGACTGCCCTCAGAAAAGCATCCGACACCGGATACATCCCGCCACCTCCATTTCCCCACGAAAAAAGCACCAGCCAACTGAATGACCGATGCTTTAAACACTTAAGCCTTTTCACAAATACTATAATATTCCTCATTTGTAAAATATGTATTAAATTGTGAATAGTATTTTGTTGGATCTTCAAGAAAATCCTTTATCATATCAGACATTATATGTGCCTGATCAAATCTAATTCTTAATAAAGGAATTTCATTTTTATAACAGTACTCATTCTTCTCAATATCAGCTTTTCTTCTGTCTAAATATCCTTTCTTTCCCTTCCATCTGTTTATTACTTTAAAATGCTGTTCACCATCAAATTCGATAAATACTAACCGATTATTCCATTCAATAGAAAAATCATATCGTTTTCAATTTCGTACATAATGTTGAAAATAAAATTCTATATTTTGAGATTTCAAATATTCCTTTACCATATCTTCACCAGAAGAACATGACGGATCTTTATCAGTTACAATATGTATATTAGTAATAACATCATCCGTATCTCCATTTACGAACACAGGTTCTTTCCATTTTGATACAATTTCTTTTCTTCCTTTTCCAACATGATATCTTTCCCAATGTGCTTTTCTAATGTGTGGCCGTTTAGCATTCTGGTTACTGCCTTCTATTTCACCTACTACATTTAATTTATTTCTTTTAAATTGACGTATTTTTTCTCCATATCGTACGCCAACCTCCCATTTGCGAATTTCAGAATATTTATTTCTAATAACAGAAGATGGTCTATATGTATTTATAGTGTCGGACTTTCGTTAATATCAGGTTCTTTAGATGACAAATACATAAGAAATTGAAGTAAGAATAATCTAAAATTGCTTAATCCACCTATAAACCATTGTGTTTTAAAACTATCTGATGTTTGCATAAAATCTTTATTTAAATCATAATCAAAATAATACGTATCGTTTTCAACATTTAACATCTCTGATTCTATAAAAAAAGAATCTGCATAAGCTGTGATACTTTCCTCATATCCTTCATTAAGTGCAGGTATATGTGAATAATTTTTCTGTGGGTAAAGATGAAATTCTTATCGCACCAGTATCATACACTTTAACTTGCACAAAAAATCCTTCATAAGTAAAAAGTGCATTTTTAGAAAAATCCAAGTAAAATGTATTAAAGGATATGTTTAATCATCTCTGGATATACTCTTAGTTTATTTGTCTCCAAAAGTGCCTGTGAAAATTCGTAATCTGGCTCATACACCATTTTATTATTTTTCCACACACTAGTAAAACCAGCCGCTGCACAGCAGGCGCTTACTGCATGCATCGAAAAATTTTCTGTCAAACATATTATATAAATTCATGTATCTCTCTCTGTTAGGTCCCGAATAAAGATCTGTTCCCCAATTATCATCAGATGTCATTTCAATTAACATCTCCGGATTGCAATTAAGATGTTCTTCATCACAATATAATTCCGTCAATAAACTGTAACGATTAATATATGCCAATGGTAAATACATAATAAACATTTTCTCCTATAAATAATCTGCATATTTGTTATCACAATTTATTATACCTTTATCCATATTATCTGTCACCACTTTCCATTATTTACTATCTTTCTACTTAAAAAGCACCAGCCAACCTAATGACTAGTGCTTTTTGCTTTACTCTCATTTCAAATTTCCATTTTCATCTCTTCCTTCTTCATTTTCAAGATGTTCAACATCATGGAAGGCATCTTTCATATCCTTATATAAACTATTATGAGGAAAAACATTCAATTCGTCAAATTTAAAAAGACATCTGCCTTCAAAATAATTGGCCATACGATTGTTTGAATATGAAATTTCATTCAGTTTCTTTGAAATATCACCGATTTTTTCTGAAATATCTTCACTTTTCTCTATGCTCTTCGTAAAGCATACTTTTCTATCATATTTCACTGTTTTCTTTGTATTTCCTTCACAATAAATCAAGCTCATTTGCATAACCGGTGCAATTCTTGTCACTAAATTTTCCCTAGAAAAAGCAATTTGTCCCGTAATTTTTTCATTAGGATATAATTCCAATTCTTCTTTAAAATATCATCCGTAACAAATTCATTTCTTTCACCATTGTTACTTATTCTATCCAATGAAACCTTTATTTTTGTAGCTTTTGACTGACCAGTATTTGAAATTGTCAAATACAAAATCCCAGCATTTTCGCTCAATTCACATGATAATAAAGGACTAAGACTATTTAAATATTGAACATTTGTCTTATGACTAAAATATATACTACTTAATAAAGCACATGCCGAAACTAATGTGGCTATAAATGCTATTTTATTTGCCATTGAACTATCTGCAATAGCCTGAAGCAATGAAATTATTTCGTTTATTTGCGCCGTACTCAAACTTATCTCCTTTAGATTGACTTTTTAATTTTAATATGGCGGTGGGGAATGATCCCCACTTTACAATCGCCCGCGTATGGTTGCAGGTTACGCAATCTTTCCACCCTTGTAGCTTTAGAGCCATACACATACAGCAAGGGGGAGATTTTTATATTTTCAATTATATCATTTTCATCCCTATTCATCAATATTCACAATTCCTTCAACGTAAAACTAACCGTCCACAATCCCTTATAACTGGTATCTTTCCTCAGCTTCGCCTTATACCCCGTCACATACATCTCTGCCAGTTTCAGCTCCGATGTCTCCACATCAAAATACTGCACGCTGATCTTATCCAGCTTCGCATACCCTGCCAGCTCTTAAGCCACTTCGCTGTAACAGAAAACGACACCGGGATCCGCGCAACACCATGCCGCACCACCCTCTGTGTCGTTCCCGCCTCCGTCTCACCGCCAGAATCCGCTTCCACATCCTCCAACTCCACCTCATAAGAATCCGGAAGCGGCAGGTTCTCCCCGTCAAACACAAGATACTGAAAAAAAGCCATTCTATCTACCTCCGCTCCTCAGACTCATTCTCTGCTGTGCCGTCACGATCACTTCATCCAGCAGCTGGTTTCCCAGATAAACCGGAATCACCAGATCCCCCTGCTGTCCCTTCTGATCACCCAGCACATCCTTCAACGCCGACACAATGCCAGCCGGATCCGCTCCGCCGGACGATCCCATACCGATCATCACACCGCCATCTGCCACAGCCATCTGCGGCGAAACCACCATATCCGCAGCCACACTGTCCACAGCCGCCTTCACCAGACCCCTGCTCTTCTCAATCCCCTCAGCCAGACCGCTCATAAAGTCCGGCATCCAGCTCTCAAAATCCGTCAGAGGTCCTTCATCCGGCACAGAAGAAATGCAGATGGGAACGAATCGTATTCGCCACATCCGTCACTGCATTGGCAACCGCACCAATACAGCTCCGAATACCATTTACAATGCCATTGATGATATCCGCACCCCACCGCCATCCGGCAGATGCAAGACCTGTAATATAATTCACCGCATTTCCCAGTCCATCCCGGATCGTATTATAAATTCGGAAATAGTGCCGGATCCCGGACCACATGGCATTAAAAGCACTGGAAACCGTATTCTTAATCCCGTTTACCACAGAAAAAATGGTATTCCGGATTCCATTCCACACGGAATTGACAGTACCCCTGATTCCATTCAACACGGTGGAAATAATTGTCCGGATTCCATTCCAGACTGTAGAGATCACCGTCCGGATCGCATTCATCACCGTAGTAATGACTGTGCGGATCCCGTTCCATGCACTCTGCAAAAACGTCCGGATTCCGTTCACCACATTCGTAATAACAGACCTGATCCCATTCCAGACAGAACCAAAAAATGCCGAAATCGCATTCCACACCGCCATAACCGTTGCCCGGATTCCATTCCACGCTCCCACAAGGAAAGTAGAAATTGCAGTGACAACCGTTGTGAACAGCGTCTTAATCCCAGCCCACAGACTGGAAAAGAAATCCCTGATGCCATTCCATACAGCCACCGCCGTATTCCGGATCCCGTTCCATGCAGAAACCAGAAACTGGGAAACCGCCGTCCATACCTGGACAGCGACTTCCTTAATCTCATTCCACAGCCTGATCCAGAACTGCCGGAACTCCTCTTCATTGGTATTCCAGAGATAAATAAACGCCGCCACTAAAGCTGCAATGGCAGCGATCACAATAGCGATAGGATTTGCCATCATCGTGGCACGCAGCGCCGCAAAAGCACCCTTCACCGCACTGATCGCACCGGCAAGCTTCGGTGCCCATGTCATGATCGTTCCAATGGCCGAAAGGGTCTTGCCTATGATGATCAGCACAGGTCCCAGAGCCGCAGCCAGAAGTGCAACGATCATGATCACACGTTTCACCCCGTCCGGCATGGCATTCAGCACATTCACCATCCCCTGCAGTCCGGAAACAATACTACGCACCGCAGGCATCAGCAGATCCCCGAAAGAGATCGCCAGCTCCTGAAGCTGTGACTTCAAAATAGTCAGCTGTCCTTCCAGATTATCCTGCATGGTATCCGCCATGTTCTTTGCCGCATCCTTACAGCAGTTATTCACTGCCCCGGACACCTTTGCAATATCCTCCGGAGCCGCATTCATCAGTGCAAGGAACCCTGACATTGCATTCTTTCCGACCAAAGCCTCCGCATTGTTCGCCTTCTCAGCTTCTGTCATTCCGCCAAAAGCCACCCTGCAGTCAGCCAGAATCGAAGACAGGCTCCTCATGGAACCATCCGCATTGGTGGTAGCAATGGTCACATCCCCGATCGCTGCACCCGACAGCTTCACATCCCCGGTCAGGTTCGTCATGATGGAACGCATGGAAGTACCTGCCTGGGAAGCCTTAATCCCTGCATTACCCATCAGCCCGATAGCTTCTCCGCCGTATCCTCAACCGAAAATCCCAAAGCCCCTGCAACCGGCGCACAGTACTTAAACGTCTCACCCATCATGGACACATTGGTATTGGCATTACTGGAAGCAGCCGCCAGCACATCTGCAAAATGTCCCGAATCCGCTGCAGTCAGCCCAAAAGTTGTCAGCGCATCCGTCACAATATCAGAAGTCGTTGCCAGGTCTTCCCCGGATGCCGCAGCCAGGTACATGACACCCTCAATACCGGACAGCATATCCTCCGTCTTCCATCCGGCCATTGCCATATAATTCATGGCATCTGCCGCCTCAGTCGCAGAGAACTTTGTTTTGGCACCCATCTCCCTGGCCTTGTCCCGGAGAGCTGTCAAAATCAGATCCCGTTGCCCCGGACACAGCCGCCACCTTACTCATTGCAGAGTCAAAATCAGCGGCAGTTTTCACCGCCGCCGTTCCAAGCCCTGTCACCACTCCCGTCACTGGAAGCAGCTTCTGTCCACACCGGAGACCTTATCCCCCACTGCCTGCAGCTTCTCACCGGTCGCCCCGATTTTCTGCAAAGCAGTCGCAGACTGCTCTGCCTGCTCTTCCAGTCTCCGCAGTCTCTGTTCCGTCTCAACGATTTCCCTCTGGAGTCCGTCATACTGCTGCTGGGAAATTGTCCCGTTCCGCAGTGCCTCATCCGCCTGCTGCTGTGCAGTCTTCAAAGTTTCTAGCTTCTCCCTGGTCTCAGAAACCGCCTGTGCCAGCAGCCTGTGCTTCTGTGCGATCAGCTCCGTATTCCCCGGATCCAGCTTCAGAAGCTTCTCCACATCTTTCAGCTGGCTCTGCGTATTCCTGATCTCCGTATTAACCCCTTTCAGGGCAGTCTGCAATTTCGTGGTATCGCCGCCAATCTCGACAGTGATACCCTTGATTCTGTTCCCTGCCATACGGCTCACCCTGACTTTACAAAAGCCACAAAATACCCGGATCACTCCAGGCAAAAAAAGCACCTGCCGCTTTTGACAAATGCTTTCCTGCTCAAATTTTACTTAAATACAGCTTTTCCTACAAAATGTAAAACATATTCTTTCTATCAATCTTTTCACCCTTAACTGTGACATTCTGCATTTTCTTCAAACCAATCTGGCACATAAAACGTAATATGCGGATGTTCGTTTCTATACCAATTGATTTGATCCTTTGCAAATTCTATAAAACCCGGATCTGAATGTAATCTACTGTAGTGGTAAACTAAATTTGTAACACCTTGTTCGGATAGTATATAATATTTATTATCCAAAGGAGGGACCAATCATGGCCACACGTTACAATGAAAATTTTAAAATTGAAGTAGTTAAAGCCTATATGGCAGGTGATCGGTAAGCGCAATATATTGCTACGCTGCCCATGAATCACGCTTGCACCAAAATGATAGATGCAAGCGTTTTGCTCTATTTTAGTTTTGACAGTTCGCTTTCGCAGTCTCGCTCCATGGGGCAAGCTGTTCCAGCTGTTCATCTGACATTTTAGCGTCTGGTCGCTGTGATAAGAGGTATGTCAGATATTTGTAGGTATTCAGGTCATTCGCTTTTGCCATGTCAACCATTGTATACACAATAGCACTAGAGGCAGCTCCCTTTCGGACTGGCACTGAACAGCCAGTTCTTCCGGCCAATCGTGAATGGTCTGATCGCATTTTCACTGAGATTATTTGAAAGACTGCAGTGTCCGTCTTCCAGATAGGTCATCAGGGTGTCTTTCCGATTTTGGGCATAGTTTACCGCTTTCGCCAAACGGGTTCCTTTGTTTGGGCGCTGTTGATCCAGCCAATTCCAGAATGCATCCAGTATTGGCTTCTCCTTTTCAAGACGGAATTGTTTTCTCTGCTCCGCAGTGTGCTTTTTTGTTTTTGAGTATCTCTCACAATCAAACAGCTTGGAACAGAACTGTACTCCCTGCACTGCCGGAAGGCTGTAATCATACTCTTTCCCTTTCGGTATGACATCTGTGAAGTAACGTCTCACATGTGCCCAGCAAGAGCAGCGTTTGATATCCGGCAGATTATTATAACCCTGGTATCCATCCGTCTCCAGATATCCGCTGAACCCCTGTAGGAAAGATGCTGCATGGAACTTTGCCCTTGTCTCTGTGTAATGGTAGAGCAGGATCGGCGGAAGTCCATCTTCTCCACTGCGGAAGAGCCACATCCAGGAATCCGTTTCAGGATTACGCTCCGGCTCATTCAGTACCTGGACCCGGGTCTCATCTGCCATCAGATATTTACGCATCCGTAACTGACGGTGAAAATAATCATAAACATGACGGAGATAATTTTCGGCACAGTAAATGATCCAGTTAGCAAGCGTAGCCCGGCTTAATGGGACACCCAGTTGCTTCCAGTCCGCTTCCTGCCGGTTTAACGGTAGACCATTCTGGTACTTCTGGTGCATTGCCCATCCTACAACGGATTCCGATGCATAACTTTCCGGGATCAATGCTTCCTGAACAGGGGCTTTGACAAATGTCTGATCATCCGGGTGCTCCTCTGATCTGGCACACTCCGGGCATTTATAGGTTTCACGATAGATATTTACTACTTTCCCTTTGGCAGGGGTAAACCGGAATTCATGGCGGACGAATTCTTTCCCAATACATTCCATCTGCGTTCCGCAGGTTGGACAGTTTCGCTCCTCCTCCGGAAGAGAAATGATCTCGTCGCAGGAAGGGATATTTTTAAAGAGATCCGTATGTGTCCGTCTTGCTTTTCTCTTATGTTCTGGAACAGTGATGTCATCAGGAAGTTCCTGCTCCCATGTCGGGTCTGCTTCCTGCTCGGCTTCATCAAAAAAATTCCGCTGGCCATCGATATCTTTCCGTTTTCACTGGAAGTACCAAAAAGTTTCTTCGTGAGATATTCCATCTGCTGACGAAGGTTTTCTTTTTCCAGCCGGTCTGCTTCCAATGTTTTTTGTAAAGACTGGATCCGTTCTGTCTGTGTGGATATCGTCTTATTCAGTTGGTTGATCATGTCCTTGTACGCAAGGATTTTTGAATCTTTTGAATTACCAGCCATATGTTTTCTGCTCCTTTTTTCCACTGCTCTCATTATACCATAAAAAGTAATGAAAAAGAAGCAGGACACCAATATTTACAAGGGATTGCAGATATGATACAGGGTGTGGAAAGCTCTCCATTTTTGTTGGTTGGCATAGAGTCCTTACATGATCATTCCGTAGGTTTGAATGCTTTGATTGTTCGATTTCAAGCCCGGACATGCACCAGTCGAACTGCTGCCAGGTCAGCTGCTTTACTTCCAGCTGATTTCTGGGCCAGCGGAACCTGCCCTGGACTTCCATACGTTTATACAGCAGCACAAATCCGTCAGACTCCCAGAGCAAAGCTTTGATCCTGTCACAACGTTTTCCACAGAACGAGATACAGGGCACTTCGCCTTAGATCCATATGGAGTTGATCCTCTACAACAGCACACAGCCCGTCAATAGATTTCCGCATATCCGTTCTGCCTGTTACGATATAGATTTCATCGGCGGCTGTGATATCCCCTAACATTCCAGCTCCTTCACAATGCGAAGTGTTTGAGCCGGAAGCTGAGGATCTGTTCCATTTGGTATTGTTAGATGAAAGCTTCCTACAGACAGTTTCATTGGCTCTGCTACAGAAAGGTTATTTCTTTCCGTAGTTACTGGAATCACATTTAATGGCTGTTCATATGGGAGCGGGTCAGTATCATGAAAATCCACTCTGACAACTTCCTGGCTTTCTGGTGCACGATAGGCGCGTCCAGTTGACGCCGGCAGATCCACACAACCTTTCTGACGCAGTCTTTTTACCCAGTTGTAAAAAGTTCCTGGCTTGATATCATGTTCCACACACCATTGATGATCCGTCAATCCACTTTGACGGCATTCCATGATGAGACGGTATTGTTCTTCGGCAGGTATTCTTTTGCTTCTCATGAGCACACCTCCATAAATCGGATAGAATAAAATGCTCGCATCTATCATTTCTAGCAAGAGAAGATGAAGTGAAATGCCTGCATTCTCTAATGATTATTATGGATTAATTTTTAGGGCAACACAATCCGTCGAATTATTTTGCGCTTACGGTGATCGCTCAATAAGTGAGATAGCAGCTGACTACAATGTTGCAAAAGCACCCTCACCGGGTGGGTAAAAAAACATGGTGAAGAATGCCAATATAAAACTACCACTAAAACATCACAGGAAGAATTCGAATCTGCAAAGGAAATCAGAAGACTGAACCAGCTTCTTCATGAGAAGGATAAAGAAATTGATTTTTTAAAAAAAGCAGCGGCATTCTTTGCAAAGGAAATCGATTAGTGGTATATCGATTCATTGACAAAAATAAGGAGCAATTTGGCTTAGGATGGTTGTGCAGACATTTTAAGATTAGCCCTAATTGTTACTACAATTATCTGAAAGATACGAAAAGAGATTATTACGAGCAAAGATTTATGGTTTATGAAAGGATAAAGTATATCTATTACAACAATAATAGAACCATTGGATATCGGCCTATGAAAATCTTTCTACAAAGATATGGCATATATCTTAGTACAACAACTATCCATAAATATATGAATAAGGATCTTAATCTGTCTGCTATTGTTATGAGAAAAAAGCCAGGTTACAAAAGCTGTAAAACATAAAATCTTTGATAATCTCTTAAAGCAAAAGTTCAACGTTGATGAAAAAAATAAGATCTGGTGCACTGATTTTACATATATGCGCCAGCCTAATGGTAAGTTTCGATATAACTGTACCATTATGGATTTATTTGACAGATCTGCTATAGCATCAGTCAATAGCGATTACATAAATACAGAACTTGCAATAGAAACACTTACGGAAGCCCTAAAAAAAGAAAAACCCAACAATGGAATACTTCTGCACAGCGATCAGGGAGTACAATATACATCTTGGGAGTTTGTCAATTTTTGCAAGGATAACGGCGTAATTCAAAGTATGAGCAAGACTGGCTGTCCTTATGATAATGCGCCAATGGAAAGATTTTATAATACTTTCAAAATTGTTTTACTATAGATATACTTTTGAAAGTGTTGAGCAGTTAGATGAAATGACAAAGCAATACATTAACTGGTACAACTATGTGAGACCTCATTCAACGAATAACTATATGACACCAATGGAGTTTCGAGAGACCGTTTCAAGTTTTGTGTAAACTCAAAAAACTGATATAAGATATGTCATTAGTTATTCTGGGCAGAGCCGATTTTTGAGGTTCTGCCCCTTGTATTATAATGCAGTTTCCAGACATGTCAAGCAGGGCTGGCTGGGCCCAGCCCTGAAAGGCCAGAAACAGCTTATAATCCGGATAATCGTTCTTCAAAAAATATTTCCAGCTGCGAATGGATCTGTCCCCAATCCTGTCGGTGTCCAGTCCATTTTTTCGTGATATCCACCATGGCCAGATACAGCATTTTCAGGAGACTCTCATCCGAAGGGAATACCGTCTTGGATTTCGTGACCTTCCGCAGCTGCCGGTTAAATCCCTCGATGGTATTCGTGGTATAGATTAAGCGGCGGACCGCTTCCGGATACTTGAAATACGTTGAAAGATTCGCCCAGTTATCCTTCCATGATTTTGCGATTTTGGGATATTTCCCGCTCCATTTCTCATCAAAACTATCCAGTTCAGCTCGTGCGATTTCTTCCGTTGGAGCTGCATATACATGTTTCAGATCAGCCATCAACGGCTTGAGTTCCTTATAAGAAACGAACTTTGTCGTATTCCGGATCTGATGAATGATACACTGTTGGATCTCAGTATCCGGGAAAACGGCTTCAATCGCCTGTGGAAAGCCTGTCAGGCCGTCTACGCATGCGATCAGGATATCTTCTACGCCACGGTTTTCAGTCCGTTCAAAATGGAAAGCCAGAACTTTGCACTCTCATTTTGCCCTACATACATGCCGAGCACGTCTTTATGCCCTTCCATGTCGATTCCGATAGCGACATAAACCGCACGTTTACAATCCTGCCTTCATTACGGACATGGTAATGGATAGCGTCCATGAAAACGACCGCATAGATTTCCTCAAAGGCCGTTCCTGCCATTCTTTTACGATGGGCAGGATTTTATCCGTGATCCTGCTGATGGTGCTGTCTCGATGTCATAGAGTTCCCGCATATGGCTTTCGATATCATTCGTAGTCATTCCTTTGGCATACATGGAGATGATCTTTTCTTCCATGTCCTGGTATTCTGATACTTTTGACGATCTGTGGTTCAAACTCTCCTTTCCGGTCTCTTGGAATATCGATTTCCATATCGCCATAACTGGTATGCATAGTCTTCTGGGAATGACCATTTCTGGAATTATCTGTTTCCTTGTTCCGATAATCATACTTGGAATATCCCAGTTCTTCATCCAGTTCCTGATCAAGGGCACATTCCAAAATGATAGACATCATATCCCGCATAATGGAATTGACATCCGTTCCATCCTTGACCGTTACATTGTTCTCTTCAGGTAGTTGCCCATCATTTCCCGAAGAGCTGCTTTTGTGGGTATCCTTTTTCTTGCCATAAAATAAACCTCCAAACTGGTAAGTCTATCTTACATCAGTTTGAAGGTTTACACAAACTTTGGGATACTCCCCAGTTTCGATATAGAGCATGATTTCCGAACAAAGTGTTACCAAAAGCTAGTACATACGCAATTCTTTTCGCTTTCAACCAATAGTTTAACATCGTTCGTTTCCTGCCGGGTATATGTCACCAGTCCAGACATTTAATCTTTCACCATTTTCCTTTGCATGGGCATGTGGTATTGATGGGTGATCATCCGCATCTCCTTTTTTAAATATCCACGTCCTATTTTGTATCTTTC
>SCPP01000362.1_pt1 | contig 19125 bp, 32 predicted proteins | sample 6106811 | NCBI WGS metagenome assembly SCPP01 (sample SAMN10720449, study PRJNA508395) | human gut metagenome | isolation source: Participant 2 stool, 15 month | host: Homo sapiens | collected 2018
TGCGCCGTAGATGCTTTTCCATATCAAAAGTATTTTTCTTGTCATAGTCGGAAAGATATTTATAGTTTGGGTGCTTTGTAATGTCGTACTTATCAGAGAAGAACGGGCGCACCCCGCTAAGCTGTAAGATACATTTCCCTCCGTCCATGACTGCGATTTCATCTTCCGTCATAAGCTGCTTTCCCAATTTCTGATAGTTCAGCCCATGCGATACCTCGCGCCCCCGGTTCTCGGAAGTGTTGAAGCTGTCAATGGTTTCTTTCCCCAAGATTTCCGATATTTCTTTGAGCGTCGTTTTTTCCTTGCCGCCCAAGAAAAGCGTGGTGTCGCAGTTGCCGACTATGGTATCGGCGTTGTCCTTGTAGATTGCCTTTAGCTGTGACTGGCTCTGCAAGATGATTGACGCGGAGATTTCCCGGCTCCGTATGGTGGCTATGAGCTTTTCAAACTTCGGTATCTGCCCGATATTCGCAAATTCGTCTAACAGACAGCGCACATGGACGGGAAGCCGCCCGCCGTATTCATCATCTGCTTTGTCGCAAAGGAGATTGAAAAGCTGCGTGTAAAGAATACTCACGACAAAGTTAAAAGTGTCGTCGGTGTCGCTGATATCACGAAAAGGGCGGTCTTGCTGTCGCCTATGGTGTCAAGCTCCATTTCGTCGGTTTCCATAAGCTCGCGCAGCTCCTTAATGTCAAAAGGGGGCAAGACGCGCACCGCAGGAAATGAGAATAGAGCTTCGTGTCTTTCCCGCAGATAACAGGAATTTCTTATATTGCCGGACGGCAAAGTGTTCCGGGTCTTTTTCCTCCAAACGTTCAAACATGAGGTCAACGGGGGACTGAAATTCCGGGTCGTCCTCGCGGGCTTCACTGGCATTTATCATTTCAAGCAGCGTCGTGAAGTTCTTCTCGTCCTCCGGGGCTTCGTACCAGATGTAGCCGATAAGGGCGCAGTAAAAAAGCCGTTCCGATTTCACCCAAAAATCCTCCCCGGCTTTTTCCCCGTCCCCTTTGGTGTTGGCAATCAAGGTATTTACCAGTTTCAAAATGTCTTTTCTCTCGCTGCGGAGAGATAGGCAAAGGTATTTCATACTTTTTTTGAAGTTAATCGTGTTCAATACTTTTATCCGATACCCGCCGCGCTGTAAGAGCTTCCCGCACCTCGACTAAAACCGTTCCTTTCGGGTCAGTTACAACGTAGCTTGAGTGCATTTGCATTAAGTTGGGCTTCACAAAAAATCTCGTCTTGCCGCTGCCGCTTCCCCCGATAACAAGGATATTTTTATTCCTTGCATACTTCGGCTGCTTTCGGGCGGCTGTTCATGGTAAGCCGTTCCGTCTGTGTCAGCAGCACGTTATTTTGAAATACCGGGTCGGTGTAGGGCTTTATATCTTCGGCGTTGCCCCAACGGGCTGAACCGTATTCGATACCTTTTCGATATTTCTTTGCGTTCTTGCCTTTTACATAGACAATCAGCCGGATAAGCACCGCGCCTAAAATTCCTATCAGTAAATCCATAGGGGCAAGGCTCGGAAGCGGGTTTGAAAAAGCCATAGAAAAGCCCTCCCCAAGCGACAGCACCTTGCCGGACAGGTCAGCTCCCGGCGCAAGGCGTACCGCCTGCCCGACTTTATCAAAGAGATACACAAAGAGCAGATAGGGAATGTTGGGAAGCAGCAGCTTTTTCCAGTTGATAGCGTTCATCTTGCAATCCCCCTGTCTTTGTTTTTTACTTTGTCCCGCTGTGCGTTCAAAGCCGCCGCCTTTTCTTTGAGGGAAACAATCAGCTTTCGGATTGAGGGCTTTTTTCTCCTGTGTCAGCTTTTTTGCGGAAAATTCCTTAAAGGCTGCGGTCAGCACGTCCGCGTCCCGCCCCTTGAAGAAAACCAGATAACGGGGCGGCGTTTCGGTGCTGTCTTTCTTTAGGGCAAAGTCGATACCGTACTTTTTCGCCGTACCCTCAAAGGCTTTGATATTGCCCTCGGTAATCTCAATGTTGGAAACGCCCGCGTTCTGCTTCATAAGCTGCTTTAGGGTCTGTTTGCCATGCGGGATTTTCTGTCTGTCATGCTGCTTTTTCATCTGTGCAAGCAGGGCTTTCATAGCCTTTTGGAGCTGCTGTGCCGTCAGCTTCCCGGTCTTGATGTAAAGGGCTATGGTCTTTCGTTGGTTTCCTCCTGCAATGGGTGTCCTCCTTTCATGTTCTATGGTGGTATGCCCGCCGCCGGGAAGCGGGGCGGGCATGAAAAAAGAGCGTCCGTTTTCACGCCGCCCCGTTAAATCCGCACCCGCAGCCCGGAAAGGTCTGCCGCCCGAATACCCACAAGATACCAGTTATCGCCGTATTCAATCCGGGTCGGCTTCCACTTGCCCCGCACAAAGACCTCCATGCAGTCGCCGCAATGTAAGCCCCCGTAGTAGTCGTTAAGGTCAAAGCGAATGTCGTAACGGTCTGCCGTTTCATCAAAAATCAAAGCTCCTGTTTTCTGTGCCATACTAAAATCCTCCTTTTGTTGTTTTACAGGCTTTCGCCCTCGTTGTAGGTGTAATCGGGTATGCCGGATTTTTTCGGTTTCCCATAAAAAGTACCATCTGCCATATCGTGAGATACAAGGGACGTGTAATAGCTGTCAATGGTGGACGGGGCGTTGAAAAGGGCGGCTTTCAGATATTGCTTGATGTTGCGGATTTTCGTTGTGTTCTCCCGCATACAGTCAAGCACAAAGCGGATATGCTCGCCGTCCAGCTTCATAAACTTTGACTTCACAAGCTCTGCCGGATAATCGTCCCCGGCGATACGAATTGTCTTTCGTTTGGTGCAGACCGTTTCAAGAATAAGGGCAAGGATTTCCTCTATCCTGTCCCGGTCAAGGTATCTGTCCTGTATCAGATAGTCGTACTCGATATTGTCCTTGATGATTTCCTCATACACTCTGTATGCGTCTGCCGCTTCCGTTCCTTTCCGTTCCGGCGGCTGTGCCGCTTCGTCCTCGCCATAAGGGCAAGGGATTTAGGGAATGGAATGGAATGGAATGGAATTATGATACATCTGTATTTAATTTTTCTTTTTTGGGTAAGTTAGTTCTTGATATATCTTTATTTAATTGCATTGGATTTTCCAACGTCGGGTTATCCGCTGTCGGATTTTCCAATATCGGGTTATCCGCTGTTGGATTTTCCAATACCGGACAATCCAATGCCGGGGGCTGCGGCTGTTCGTAAATGGTGTACTCGATTGCGGTCATTTTACCTTTCTCGTCGCGTCCCTGCCGTCTTGTGATATATCCGGCTTTTTCAAGCTCCCAAACGGCGGTACGGATAGCGTCGATACTTTCCCGGTTGATATAGGACAGTCCTGCAAGGTGCATTCGACAGCACAGGGAAAGCTCCTTATTGCGTAAATGGTGGTTACTCATAACCGTATATCCTGTGTTTCTCTCCACGCGGAAAACTGCCATAGCTTCATCACTCCTTTGCTTTGGATTTGTTACGCAGTAGAAACGCGGTTTTGAGGGAAAATGTATCAACCCTTGCATTTCTCATTTCCGCGCTCTAAGAGCCGCATAAATCAAGGCTTTTTTTGCCCCTACTGCGTAACATGAGGTATAAAAAATAGCAGCGTTCCTGTTCTCCAGTGTAGGAGTGAAAACGCCGCCTTATAGGTGGTGTTATTTTATTTTTTTTTCGACGTGCCGCGTAAGGTGGTGTAGCGGTCTATCCGGCAGCCCGCAGGTGCTTTTGCATATCAAGGCTCAATCCGTTAAAAGTAGTAAATGAGTAGTAAAATCAATTTGCAAACCTGCGAATATGCCCGTAAATCAAGCATTTTTCAAGACAATCAACTAATTTAGTATAAAAAGACAAAAATTGGCTTCGTCACATTCAGTCTTAACGCTAAGTTGTCTGCAGCAATCCGCACCTTCGCACAAGTACGCATCATTGATACATCGTACCTTCTTATTTATCAGGAAATTTCATCGGAATTTCCTGCCAGACAAAACAGGACAGTGCTCCACATTTCTGTCGACGCACTGTCCTGTATCATGATCCGTTTATTTAGTTTACACGCATGCACATCCAGTCCGCGATCCTGCCCCGTACAGACCGATCGTTCTTTTCAGGGACTCCACACATGCCAGACTCATATTCTCTCAGTCACAGCTTGCCATAAAGCGTAAATTTCCTGACTTTCTGCTTTCGTTTTCCTGAATATGATTCGTCACAGTTTGCTCCTGCTTGTAAACTCCTGTACTTCTGAACTGCCTTTTCTTCCGCCTCTTTCATGATCTCCTCCACCGAGTTCCTTCGATGTCGAGTCCCTCAGCGGTATAGCATACGGTCTCATGGATCCCGTAATAGACCTTGCAGAGCTTCTCCAGATACTCATATCCGAGGTTCAGCTCCCCGATGGATCCGCCGCTGGTCGTCACATAGTGGAGACTGTCTGCATGGCACAGACCGGCCGGAATGCCCTTGGAGGAGAATGTAAACGTCAGACCTGTCACGCAGATCTGCTCCAGATAACATTTCATCCGCGCCGGGAATGAGAAATCCCAGTACGGAGCTGCAACAACGATCCGGTCCGCAGCTGCGAACTGCTTCGCGTAAATGAAAAGCGGTCCCTCAAAATTTCCTGCTCTTGTGAGCGATTCCCGGAGTGCACTCTCCTTACCTGTGAAGAGTTTCAGATCTTCATCCTCAAGATTTAAAGTTTCGATCTCATACTCCCCGTTCTGATTCATTTCCTTTAACAACGTCTGTGCGAGCTGTTCCGTCCTTGAGATGCCGCGGTTGACGCAGGCATCAATGAATAATAACTTTTCATAGCTGATCTCCCTGTTTATGTTTTACCCATGCACCTGATTCTGCTATATTGATCCAGCTTTACACTTATCATGAAGCCAAAAGCAATTTCACTGTTTCTGCACACATTTCAGACCGTCTTTATCACAGATTTTCCTTTGGCTGTCACATATTCAGCAGCTGTCTCGACAGCTCAGAATCTCCTCCGTGTTCCTGCTGTTGAAGATCTCAACTTTTCCGCCGGATTCCCGGTCCGAGAGAAGTCCGCGCTCCTCAAGACGCCTTTTCGTCTGCTTTGCGGTCCCGAATCCGCCGTCGTAAACGAAAACTCCCGGCAGATGTTTCTGGATCACCTCACGGATCAGCGGATAATGCGTACATCCGAGAACGACCGCATCGATCTCTGCTTTGTCGTACGGTGCAAACTGTTTTTCCAGATAAGCATCGAGAACCGGTCCATCGAGCACGCCGCTTTCAATATATTCCACAAGTCCCGGACACGGCATCTTGATGATGTTCGCATCGTCCTCATAAATATGCATCATCGAATTAAATTTCGTCTGTGACAGCGTCATCGGGGTTGCCATGACGACGACTTTGGAATGTTCCTTTGCCTTGACCGCAGGTTTTAACGCCGTTCGATCCCGATCACCGGGAGAACCTCCTCATATGCGGCTCGAAGTTCTTTGATCGCCACACTTGTCGCTGTATTGCAGGCCACGACGATTGCTTTTGCGCCCGCTCCAGCAGAAATTCCACATCTTTTTGTCAGGTCGATGACCTCCTCCGGCGTTCTTGTTCCGTATGGGGCATTCGCCGAATCTCCATAATAAATAAAATCTTCTCCGGCATCAGTTTGACCAGCTCTCTCTTAACACGCTGATCCCGCCAAGTCCGGAATCCAAAACGCCAATCGGGCGATTGTCTGTACTCATTTTCTGTCACCTCACCGTTTTTCTGTTCTTCTATATCACTCTGCCTGCCAGAGCTTCGTATCGCTGAATCTCCTGCCGCAATTCTCCCATCGCTTCTTTCAGGAGTCCGCTCTGTTGGCGCAATATCAACATGGTATTCCCTCATATCTGCGGAGTCTGCTTTTTCAACTTCCACTGTTACTGGATTTTCCATCTTTCATCCATCTTACCACATTTTCCTCCGCTTGACCATCTACAGCCTCCCGCTTTCGCTTTTTGTGCAATTTTTAAGATTTTTGTCAAAATATTTTTCATTTTGGTTAATCTGTTTTGCAAAATGCTGCTATACTAACGCTGTAACAAAGAGAACAGCAAATGTTCAACCAAACTTAACAAAACCTTTCAAAGCTGAGGGGCTGCTAAGCGAATCCGGCAGAACAAAAGAAGTTGTTTGCCGGCAATCAGATTTTTGGAGGAAAAGATAAATGAATACTTTAAAAGCTGAAAAAAGAAGCATGGATGTCAAAGCAAAGAAATTAAGAAGAGAAGGATTTGTAACAGGCAATGTTTTCGGACATGCCATCGAAGGTTCTATCCCGGTAAAGATGAATGCAATGGATGTTGATCGTCTTTTAAAGACAGAGCATAAAGGCGGCCAGATCAATCTTGATGTCGAAGGTCAGGTTTACGATGTCCTGATCAAGGAAGTTGATTACAATTCCATGACCAGAAAGATCGATGAGATTGATTTTCAGGCTCTGGTAAGCAATGAAAAAGTTTCTCCTACTGCTGAGATCGTGATCCTGAACCGTGAAGCCGTTATCGGCGGTGTTCTTCAGGAAGACTTAAGCGAGGTTGCTTATAAGGCATTCCCGTCCGCTCTTGTTGAGACAACGACTCTGGATGCCGCTGGCCTGAAGGTCGGCGATACTGTCCACGTGAAAGATCTCGAGATCGCAAAGAACAAAGACATCGACTTAAAGACTGATCCGGAGGCAGTTGTACTCTCCGTCATCCCGGTTCACAACGTTGTTCCGGCTACTGAAGTGACAACAGCTCCTGGCACAGCAGCTGCAGATGACAAAGAGACCAAGTAATTGCTCTGGGATCGAATAATTTATCAAATAAAATCAAAACTGGCGGTACTGCTCCCCTGTGGGCGGCGCCGCCAGTTTTTAGCAGTTTCACAGAAAACTTAAACATTTTAAAAGGGGATCCACCCACTGAGGTGTGATCCCCTTTCTCCTGCTGTCACTTCAACCTTTTTCCACTGAAAGCTACACCATACTTGTAGATCCCTGTAACGCCGGCGGAAAGCAGTTCTGTATCATATTTCTTGTCTTCAATCTGTTTCAAAGCGGTCTCTGACAGTTTTTTCAGTTTTTCAGCGCTGCAGTTTTTCTCCGCCTTCAGTTCGATCAGAATTCTAGGAAGACCTTTTCGGATCGGTTTTAACTTAATATCGTAACGTCCATCTCCGGATTCTCTGTTGGATGTTGCAAAAGCGCCGTTCATCAAAGCACACAATCCCAGCATAAATCCATGATAAAATTTCTCCTGCCGTATCAAAAGAGCTCACGGACTGGGTCAACAGCATCTGTATCTGCGTTTTCAGTCTGTGATTGTCTCCAGAGAAAATAGCTTCCTGAATCGCAATCGCCGTAGATTGAGGAATCATGTTCCCAAGCCGCTGAAGAATCTCTTATTATACACAAGTGCGATCTCACGGTTTGGCAAGGCAACTTCGCACATAATATCTCCACTGAACGACGTCATAGTTTTCAGGACTTTCAGGTATCCGGTCATCAAAAGGAAACTGTAAATGGTCGATGGATTGCTCCTGATCTGCGGATAAATCACTCCTGTATCAATATAGGTGGTGAAAGTTTCCCCATTGATCAGCGAAGTCAGACGACTATAGATCTCCTATCCGCCTCCGCCAGGATCTCCCCGATAATGTCATTGCTGCCAGTGGATACCCAGTACGGTCTCGGCTCACATTCGCTGCTGAAATAGCTGACTACTGACCATGGATTAAAGATCTCAGTCCTGCCAAACCGGTAGCCATCATACCATTGACAGATCTCATCATATTGGTCTGCAGCTCCATAATATTCCGCCATCTCTCACTTCATCTGCTGTAAATCCAAAATAGGAACTGTATTTATTGTCCAGCACCGAGTTGATCGCCAGGTTATTCATCCCACTGAAAAGGCTTTCTCTTGCAACCCTTAAAATTCCAGTAAGGAAGCCGAACGAAAGATGTTTATTATCCTTGAAGCCACCTGAAAACAGGTTTCGCATAAACTGAATGACCTTATCATAAAAGCCTTTCATATATCCCTGCTGGATCGGAGTATCATATTCATCGATAATGATAATGGGGCTATGCCGTAATGGCTGTGAAGCATTGCTGACAGATCCAGAAGTGCAGAAGCCAGTTCCACCTCCCGTCTTTCCGGCCGCTAAGTTCGCATAGATCTGTCTGCTATATTCATCGCATTTTCACTGGTCTGCAGTTCTTTATGGCGTCTGGTTTCTTTAGCAAAATATCGCGGATAGCCGCAAATGTTTCTTCCCAGGTATTGAATTTTACATCCTTAAACGTGAGAAAGATCACCGGGTATTTTCCTTGATAATCTCTATATTTCTGTCCGCAGGTCCATATTTTTGTTGTTGAAGTAGATGGATGTATCCCTGTCGCTCTTTCAAAATAGGTGCGCAGCATATCCATATTGAGAGTCTTGCCAAAGCGGCGAGGACGGGTAAACAAGGATTACCATTGACGCTCATCGATAAAATCTTTGATCATCATCGTCTTGTCGATGTAGTAGTATTCCGATGATGCAAGACAATAATCGGAAACTCCGATCGGCAGAGGCAGCTTTGCTGGCCGTTCCGCTTCCGGTAAACGCCAGTCCTTATCCGCTGATCTGCCGGTTTCTGCGTCTTTCGGGATCATCCAGCGTTTTCCCTGCTTTTCTGCTCCATCAATTTTTCCATTTTGCACAGAGTTGAAACTCTTCGTTCTGTTATATTCCAGCGTTTTGCCGCTTCTCTGACCGGGATCATTTCCGTCACTTCGCAACACCTCCTGACATCTTTTATAGTTACAGCATACCTTGCAAAAGAACTTTGTCAATTTTGTTTCGGAATTATGTCATATATATATCACATTGTTCCTGTATTATTCATGTTCTTTCTCCTTAAAAGTTCCTGCAGCTGTGCGCACACTCCGGAACCTTTCGGCAATTCTCTGCCGCCATCTGCTGCGGGACTTCAACGGTTCCTGCCTCTTTTGCGGTCTCATAAAACCAGCATTTATAGTCGAGTGTGTCCAGCGTTTTCTGCAGTTCCCGCATCTGCGCCTTTAAGATCTCGCGCTGACGGTAAAAAGCTGCAGTCTCTCATTGATCGTCGAATATCCCTGCGCTGCAGCGCAATGTACTCGCGGATATCGGATCGACATCCCGGCCTTTTCAGACAGTCGATGATCCTGAGCCACTCAATATCATCATCCTTGAACATCCGGATTCCACCGGACGTCCGCTCTACAGATGGAAGAAGTCCCTCTTTATCATAATATCGGAGCGTGGATGCCGGAACATGAAGCATCCTCGCCGTTTCTCCGTATATGCCATGTTAATCTTCCTCTCCCGGTTCTTTATAATACTTTTCTATCTCTCAAACACAACCCAATACGTCCCCAGCACCTGCTCACACGGGATCTTTGCCGCATTTTCTGCGGTAAACGCTTCCTTCGGATACTTTTTTACATCTGTCGGATAGGCGGAGTGTCTTTCGATATGCGACCGTGCGCATCGTTCTCCGTAAACTTCCAACGGAAGCTGCAGTCGCAGAATTCTTTGTTGTTTTCGATCTTTTCAGGCTTTCTCAGGATGATTTCATCTTCAATAAAATAGCAGCCCGCATTGTCCTGCTCCACTCCGTAAGCCATCATCCTGTTCTACTTTCAAACTCTGCCTCCGTAAGTTTTATCGTTCCTGAACTTCTTTCCCGCTGAGATGTTCGATCTCGATCTCAAAGACCTGTGCCGCTCTTCCGCCTGCGCGATCTCCTCATCCGCCAGTTTCTCATCCGGGTAATATTTCATTGCAAACCGTTTCAACAGGGCACGCGTCTCCTCCCCCGTCTCAAGCAGGCGGCATCTGCCGAAGACGACCGTGCTCTGCATATACGGCGCCCATGCTTCCTCCCGGATCGTTTCATTTCCGTAAACCGTAAACACCTTATCCGAAGCCCGCAGCGCATCGACCTTGTGTCCTGCGCGCGCCCATAAATAGATCTTCTGCTCGTTTCTGTCGTAAAATAGTTGACCGGGATCGCATACGGATAACCGTCATCCCCGTTTACCGCGAGAACACGCGTCTGCTCTTTTCAGAAGTGATTCTGCCGCATCAGCCGTAATTGCATTTTTCTTTTTCCGAATTTCCCTGAACATCTCTCCTCCATCTCCCAATAATCTCTTTTTCCATTTTCAGTCTCATCAGACTTTCCTGTACATATCTGCAAAAGTCATGATTGTTTCCATAAAACATATTTTCCTCATTTTACCACATTACCGCCCTGACAACAATTATCAAAAACCGGATGACAAATTCTGAAATTCCAGTTAATATAGAATTATCGGAACTACTCCGTACTCTCCCAGTTACGGCCCTCTAAAATCGAAATTGTTCCGCATCTTCACGATTACTGAAAATCATCCGACTCAAAAGGAATTTCTATATGGATCTCAGAATACTCCGCTACTTTCTCACAGTAGCCAAAGAACAAAGCTTCACAAAAGCCGCCGAACAGCTTCATATCACCCAGCCGACTCTCTCCAGGCAGTTAGCCGCGTTCGAGGAAGAGCTCCGGCATTTCTCTCTTTAACCGGAACGGGCGGACGATCACCCTGACCGACGAGGGATTCTCCTAAAGCGCCGCGCTCTCGAAATGCTGGATCTCGAAAGCGGACTCTGGAGGAGCTGAAAGGGACCGAGGAAGTCATCGACGGCAGCGTCACGATCGGCTGCGGGGAATTCGCAGCCGTCGAGATCTGGCGAAATCTGCAAAGTCTGCCGTGAAAATATCCGCTCGTACAGATCGCGATCCACACGCCACGGCGGATACGGTCTACGAGATGATGAAAAAGGTCTCGTGGACATCGGGATGTTCCTGGAACCTGTGGATACGGAAGGTCTCGACTACATCCGGATCGGAAAATGACCACTGGGTCGTCGGGATGCGCCGGACGATCCGCTCGCCGGAAAGAATTCATCACAAAGCAGGATCTCCTCGGGAAACCGCTGATCCTCCCGGCGCACCGAGTCCAGAGTGAGATCGCAAACTGGTTCGGAAAAGACTTCGATAAGCTCCAGATCGCATTCACCAGCAATCTCGAACAAATGCCGGAGTCATGGCCTTTTACGGGCTGGGATACCCGGTATCTGTCGCCGGTGCGGCAAGATACTGGCGGCCTGACCTGCTCGTTCAGCGGAAACTCTTCCAGAGATCACCTCTAGTACCGTGATCGCATGGCAGAAAATCTGCCGAACTCCCATGCGGTCAACAAATTTATCGAGATCATCAGTTCCGTGGCCACTCATGATGCAGGAACTTCTCTGATTTCGTTAAATGCCTGCAAGGCATAAATCATGATTTGATATAGGTATTGGACATTCAAAATCTTGGAACTACAATGGATGCATAAGAAGATCCATATCTTCTTTCTGCATCCTTTTTTTACGCGAACTTGTTTTCACAGGAGGTAATTCAAATGGCAAAAATTAGTCGCATTTTTCAGTGCAAGTGGAACAACAAAGAAAATTGCAGAGATGGTCGCAGAAGCAGGAAACGCTGATCTCTGCGAGATCACACCGAAGGTGACATATACAACAGCAGATTTAAACTGGATGGACAAAAATCCAGAAGCAGCGTGGAGATGAATGACAAGAAATTCAGACCGGAGATCGTAAAGGCAGATATCGATATGAGCGCTTATGATACCGTGATCCTCGGCTTCGATCTGGTGGTATGTCGCTCCGACAATCGTGAACACCTTCCTTGAGTCCTACGACTTTACAGGCAAGAAGATCGCCCTCTTCGCGACATCCGGCGGCAGCGGATTCGGCAACACAGTAAAGAATTAAAACCGTCCGCACCTGGTGCAGAGATCGTGGAAGGAAAGCTTTTAAACAGAGCTTCCAAACAGGAGATCGCTGATTGGGTAAAATCCTTATAATAAAGCAGAAACCGGCTGCAGACTGACATGATGCAGGATCATGCAGCCTGCAGTCGATCTGGAAATGGAGAAAAACATGGCAAAAATTGTACAGACAGCAGGAAGAAACGCACTGGGTGAATTTGCTCCCCAGTTCGCACATTTTAATGACGATGTACTCCTCGGAGAAAACTGGAACAACCAGGACATCGATGTAAAGACTAGAAGTATCATCACCGTTGTGGCACTCATGTCCTCCGGGATCACGGATTCTTCCCTCGTGTTCCACTTAAAGAATGCCAAAGCACACGGCGTCACCCAGAAAGAGATCGCTGCGATCATCACCCATGTGGCATTCTACGTTGGCTGGCCGAAGGGCTGGGCCGTCTTCAACCTTGCAAAGAAGTATGGCAGATGAATGAAGGCGATCTTCCTTACAAGGACGAGGCCATGAGAGCCCATGCAAAGTCCATGATCTTCCCGATCGGCGCCCCGAATGACACCTTCGCAAAATACTTCGTCGGTCAGAGCTATCTCGCACCGGTATCCACCAAACAGGTCGGTGTGTTCAATGTGACCTTCGAACCCGGCTGCCGCAACAACTGGCATATCCACCACGCAAAGAGCGGCGGCGGACAGATCCTTGTATGCGTGGCCGGACGCGGCTACTATCAGGAGGAAGGCAAAGAAGCCATCGAGATGAAGCCGGGCGACTGCATCAATATTCCGGCGGAAGTCAAACACTGGCACGGTGCCGCTCCGGATTCCTGGTTCTCCCATCTCGCCATCGAAGTTCCGGGCGAAGAGAACTCCAACGAATGGTGTGAGACCGTTTCTGATGAGGAGTACGGGAAACTGAAATAGGATGATCCCGCACTTTGCCGCATACAAGTGCTCACACTGCAAAGCGCCTGTTTGACAATCCGCTCTTTTCTCTATGATTTACACGCAGACAATGTCTCCTGTTTTGGAAACTCTGCAAAATCTGCCAGAAAAGGACGTACAGTATGTTCGAAAAACTAAAATATTTCTCCACGATCTTCTTCGGTACTTTCATCATCGCCGTGGGAGTCTATTTTTCATGAATCCGAACCACATTATCAGCGGGAGCATCACCGGACTCGCAGTAGTCCTCGTAAATTTCATTCCGCTGTCGCTCTCCGTCATGACTCTGATCTTAAACATCATCTGCATCATCCTGGCGTTTCTCTTTATCGATAAGACTTTCGGGACAAAGATCATCTTTATCTCCATCCTGCTCCCGGTACTTCTCTTCGTATTTGAAACCGCCTTCCCGGATCCGGGATCTCCGACGGGGAACATCGCCCTGGATGTAGTTGGTATGATCGTTGTGATCTGTTTCGGACAGGCGATCCTCTTCAACGCCAACGCGGCATCCGGCGGTCTCGATATTATCGCGAAGATCATGAACAAATATCTCCATCTGGATCTCGGACAGGCGATCATCATCGCCGGCATGGTGACGGTCGCGAGCTCCTATTTCGCCTACGATCTTCAGACCGTGATCATCGGTGCTCTGGCGACCTACTTCAGCGGTCTCGTGCTGGACTACTTTATCGATGAGTTCACCGGAAAGATCCGGGTGTGCGTGATCTCCGAACACAACGATGAATTCCGCCGCTATGTGATCGAGAATCTCCAGCGCGGCATCACTGTCTACACGGCCACCGGCGGCTACAGCGATGCCCAGAAGAGCGAGATCCTGGCGATCCTCACAAAGAAGGAATATGGTCAGTTTATGGACTATGTCCAGTCGAAAGATCCAAACGCGTTTGTCACGATCTCCAATGTAAAGCGCGTTGTCGGAAGCTGGAATACGCCGAAGAGACGGACGTACTTCTAAAACCAATATTTCCCTTATTATCGCGACAGTCGCCAAGTTCTCGCGCAAGCGCAGACTTTGGCTCGTTGTTCGCGTAAATCAAACAGGTCCGCACCGGTGATCTTCACCTGCGGACCTGTTTTATCAATCTGGATTTGTACGAAATCTTTCTATATAAAATCCCGTCTTCAGCTTCCCGTTTAATTCAGGAAATTCTCGATGATCACGTTCTCCGCTTCTTCCTCGGTAAGTCCCAGAGTCCGGAGCTTTAATAACTGCTCATCGTTGATCCTTCCGATCGCCGCCTCGTGGATGATTGCCGCGTTGAGATCACGCGCGCGGATCTCCGGATCGAGCCGATCTCCGCATGGTCCATGATGATCGAGTCACACTGGATATGCGCCTGGCACTTGTTGTTGCCGACCGCCTTCGGGTGGAACGTCTGGACGGAATTTCCCTTTCCGACGGATCTGGAGATGATCTGTGCGGAGCTCTCCTCCCCGTTTAAGCGGACCTCGATGTTGGACTCCGCCGTCTGCTCTCCCTCGGTCATCAGGCGTTCAGTCACATACAGTCTGGCGTTTTCTCCATCTCGACAAGCGTCTCGCGGACCGTAGAGTCAACGCCCTTGATCTGTACGGTATCCAGCGTAAAAACGGAGTTTTCTCCCACATAGATATTCGTCACCGGATTCAGCACACGACCGCCGGTCCCGTTTCCTCTCCGTAATGCTTTTCCTGATAACAGACATTCGCGTTCTTTCCGACATGGAACGTATGGATGCCGTCATGCCGGCTCTCATTGCAGCCGCTGTTGTGGATCCCGCATCCCGCAACGATCGTCACGTCCGCGCCATCTGCGATGTAAAATCATTATATACAAGATCCGTCATGCCGGAAACGCTGACAACGACCGGGATAAATACTTTTTCGCCTTTTGTCTCGCCGTCGATATAGATATCGATCCCCGGCTTGTCCGTCTTCTTTTGATCTTGATGTGCTCACTGTCCCGTGGCAGATGGAAGTTCCGTTCTGACGCAGGTTGAAAGCGCCTTTCTGGGAAAATCCATTGTCATTGATGACTTTCAATACTTCTTCTACTACATGATCCAGCTCTACCATTACGCTCCCCCCGCTTTTCCTGCACATGTATGACATTTATCGAGACCGTTCAGGCACGGAAGTACATCTTCTCTGAGACCTTCCGCCTTGATCTTTCCATCATCGATCACCATGATCCGGTCCGCCATGCTGATGATCTTCTCCTGATGAGAGATCACGATCAGACTCTGTTTTTTCTCTTTGTGGATCTCCTCGAATTTATGGATCAGCATGGAAAAGCTCCAGAGGTCGATCCCGGCTTCCGGCTCATCAAAAATACATAAGGTATGTTCCTTCGCAAGAACTGTCGCGATCTCGATCCGTTTCATCTCGCCGCCGGAGCGTTCCATCGATCTGGCGGTTTAAATATTCCTCCGCGCAGAGTCCGACATCCGATAATAACTTACAGCACTCGACGTCTGACATTTCTCTTCCTGCTGCCAGTGCGAGAAGTCTCTGCACCGTCATTCCCTTAAATCTCGGCGGCTGCTGGAATGCGTAGCCGATCCCGGCATTCGCACGGTGGTTGATATCGTAATCCGTGATATCCTCCCCGTTTAAAAAGATCTTTCCGCTCTCCGCCTTCTCGATCCCGATCAAGACCTTCGCCAGCGTAGACTTACCGCCGCCGTTCGGTCCCGTGATCACCAGCATTTCTCCATCGTCCACCTGGAAAGAAATATGATCCAGGAGACATTTTTCGTCCCGTTATCCTCCACATGGAGGACTAAATTTTCTGCTTTAACACAATTTCACCTCTCTGTATCTATGCCCCGTACTCTGACAATCTCTCATTTTTCTCCAGTCACGAATACCGCTGAGTTTTGTTAAATCCTATTTTCCGGTAGGTATGAGTGTATTATAGCGCAAAATTATCAATTTCGCCATCAAATTATAGGATTCTCCGGATGTTCCTCTTTTATACATGTTCTGTTTCACGGAATTTTTCATTCCAGATTCTAAAATTTGTTATCCCGACCTTCCTCTGATATTTGCCACATCCGCTGTCATTCCATGTGCTGAAACTATGACAGGCGGCCTCTCTATTCCATTTTCACCGTCTCCCGCAGATCAAATTGCTTTTCGCATGTTCTATGATAGACTGTCTCTTACACGCACAAATGTATTTGTGAAAAACACGAGGAGACTATATTATGAATCATAAACGCAGTTCGTTCTCCGGAAAACTCGGTTTCGTCTTATCGGCGGCGGGCGCATCCGTGGGACTGGGAAACATCTGGCGTTTCCGTATCTCGCCGCGAAATACGGAGGCGGGATCTTCTTACTGATCTATATCATCCTGGCGCTGACCTTCGGCTACGATGATCATGGCGGAGACCTCCTTAGGGCGCATGACGAAAAAGCCCGGTCGGAGCCTACGAATCCTTTGGAAAGTCAAAACTCCTGTCCGCCGGCGGCTGGATCAACGCCGTGATCGATCCTGATCGTGCCGTACTATTCCGTGATCGGCGGCTGGGTTCTGAAATATCTGTTTGAGTATCTTCTGGGACACGGACAGGCACTCGCGGCTGACGACTATTTCTCCGGCTTTATCTCCAACGGATTTTCCGCGGAGATCTGCTTCCTGATCTTCACCATGTTCACAGTTGTGATCATCTACATGGGTGTCGGAACGGGATCGAGCGAGTCTCAAAATTTATGATGCCGATCCTCGTGATCCTCTCCGTGATCATCGCGGTCTACTCCGTGACAAGACCGGGCGCACTGGCAGGCGTGAAGTATTTCCTGGTTCCGAACCTCAAAAACTTTTCCTGGATGACGGTCGTTGCGGCGATGGGACAGATGTTTTATCCCTGTCGATCGCGATGGGTATCCTCGTCACGTTCGGCTCCTATATGAAAAAGGACACCTCGATCGAGGATTCGACGAAAAATGTTGAGATTTTTGATACTGCGATCGCGATCATGGCTGGACTTATGATCATTCCTGCTGTGTTTGCATTCTCCGGCGGAAATCCGGATACTCTCCAGGCTGGACCTTCCCTCATGTTCATCACACTTCCGAAGGTATTTGCGGGCATGGGATTCGGAACAGGCACAGGGATCCTGTTCTTTCTCCTCGTCCTGTTTGCGGCGGTCACAAGCTCCATCGCCCTGACAGAGAGCGCCGTTTCCACCTTTGAGGATGAGCTGCACTGGAGCCGGAAAAAGCGACCGTCTTTATGACCGTTGTCATGATCTTTCTCGGAACACTCTCCTGCCTCGGATATGGTCCGCTGGCGGACATTACCGTGATCGGAATGCAGTTCCTTGATTTCTTCGATTTCCTGACCAACTCCGTCATGATGCCGATCGCGGCGATCGCGACCTGCCTGCTCGTATCGAGAGTCATCGGTGTGGAAAAAATCGAGAACAGAAGTTACCGAGGGCGGCCACCCGTTCAAGCGGAAAGCCATCTTCCAGTTCATGATCAAATACCTCTGCCCGATCTTTGCCGCGATCATTCTTGTGAGCTCCGTGGCGAATGCGTTTGGGTGGATCTCGATGTAACCGTAAAAAAGAGCCGTGCCATTCTCGTCGGATGACATGACTCTTTCTTTTTCTATATTTTTGATATTCCGCGAAATTCTTTTTCCGTGAATTTTTTGCGAAACTGCATTTCATCGCCTTCCAATGAATTTCCTGAACATGATGTACAGATTTCCGGACTATCCGTTTTCCCTACTCTTCCGGCTCCTTACATACATCCACCCAGCCTTTCGCACCGGCGACTTTCTCCAGCTCCGGGATCGTGAGTTTTACCGCGCTGTGGTCGTTTCCGGCTGCCGGGTAAACGGTCGTAAACTGCTTTAAGCTCTCGTCCAGATACACCGTGATCCCGTCATTGATCCCGAACGGGCACACGCCGCCCGGCGCATGGCCGATCTTTTCTTCCACTTCATCAAACGGGATCATCTTCGCCTTCACATGAAAGGTTTCTTTGTATTTATGGTTATCAATCTTTGCGGTTCCTTCCGTCAGGATCAGGACCGGCGCGTCTCCTGTAAAATGACATCGTCTTCGCGATCATTCCCGGTTCTACGCCAAGCGCCTCCGCCGCCTCTGCGACCGTTGCTGTCGAATCTGCAAGTTCGATCACATGATCCAGAAAACCTTTTTATCAAGATCTGCTTTTGCTTTTTCTAATGACATGATGTGTTTCCTCCTTTGCAAGCTGTCCCTATTCTACCACGTTTCACCGAAATGGTGAAAACTGCCGTCGATGGCAGCATATGATCTGTCACCAACAGCAGTCTTTCTTACATACATCGATCAGATATCAAACACCCGAGCATCACGATCCCGACCACAACCAGTGCGATCATCGCATAGTGTTTCCAGGAAAGCTTCTCTTTCAGGAAGATCCGGCTCCATACGACTGACGCGACGCAGTATGCGGAGATGATCGGCGCGGAGATCGCTGCGTGGACCGTGTCAGGAGTGCGAAGATATACGCGAACTGACCGGCTGTCTCGCAGAGCTCGAGATATTTCGGACCTTCCTGGGCAGCTGTGAACTTCTGTTTCTTAATGAAACCGACGTAGATGATGCAGCAGAAAGCCGCAAACAGAGATGTCAGCTCGTAGGCGCTGTTTGCCGCGGACGCAGCGTAGGAAGAGCATTCCTCTGCCGTTGCGAACATTCCGGCCGCCTCCGCCTCTCCTGCGAGCTTGTCGAGCACCATGGTGTCCGCGAGGTACCGGCCGCATCGAGCAGACAATACGCCACCGGCAGAAACAGCGCCAGCCAGGACTTCGCATACTTATAATTGGACGCAGCCTGGCGCTCCGGCGCAGTTCATCTTCCCTCGACTCAACAATACCAAGCCCGATAACGCCGATGCACGAGAGCCACCGCTCCGATCACCACAAGACGCATGTTCCCCTCGATCGCATCGTCCAGGGTTTACCCGTTAAGAAGCAGAGCACCGCAACGAGAGCGCCTGAGGAGTTGCAGATCGGTGAGGGAGATCGAGCTCAATGTACCTCAGACCGATGTAACCAAGCGTCATAGACGAGATATAGAGCAGGGATACCGGCAGATACACCATGGCGATATGCCATATTACCACCGTACCTCCTACAAAGATCATTATAAAGTGCATGTACTCCATCACAATTCCGACGGCAATAACCATCTTTAAGTGGGCGTACTTATCATTTCCGCGGCAACCGATCTTTGAAAACAGATCCGAGCCACTCCAGCACAACAGTGCTGTCAGTGCAAACCAAAACCA
>SCPP01000610.1_pt1 | contig 19123 bp, 14 predicted proteins | sample 6106811 | NCBI WGS metagenome assembly SCPP01 (sample SAMN10720449, study PRJNA508395) | human gut metagenome | isolation source: Participant 2 stool, 15 month | host: Homo sapiens | collected 2018
GATCAAGGCGAGCGTCGGGGTTTGCACACGGCCGATCGATAATACCTGCCGGTTCTGCCCGTAGCGCAAGGTATAAAGGCGGGTGGCGTTCATCCCCAGCAACCAGTCGCCGATGGCACGGGATAGCCCGGCCTCATATAACTTATTGAATTCCGTCTGTTCTTTGAGTTTTGAAACCTTCCGGATCGCCTCCTCCGTAAGCGAGGAGATCCAAAGGCGGTAGACCGGGCATTTACAACCTGCCTTTTGCATGACCCAGCGTTGGATCAGCTCTCCCTCTTGGCCGGCATCACCGCAGTTAATGACCATCTCGGCATTTGCATCAGGCTCTCGATTACCTTGAATTGTTGCTCATACGTAGGATTCTCGATTAGTTTGATACCGAACCGGGGAGGGATCATAGGTAGTGACCCCAGACTCCAGCGTTTCCAGTTCTCCGCGTATTCATGCGGTTCTTTCAGGGTACACAAATGCCCGAATGTCAAGTTACCTGATATCCGTTTCCTTCGATATACCCATTCATTCGTTGGGTTGCCCCTAATACTTCCGCAATTTCCCGGGCCACACTCGGCTTTTCGGCGATACAAACTTTCATCAATACATCATCCTTTCTTAAATGAACAGACAAAAATACATGATTATTTCCGAATGAGCAAAGATGTTTGTTATCGCGAGTTTATAAAGCTGTATGATGGAGTTGCTGATTTTGGTTCAATTTGTTTTTACCTTTGGGAATTTTGCATACATTTGAACCTATGTAATCGAAGTGGGAGAATAAGTCGAATGGCAGACATTGATTCAGAGAAAGAAAGAACTTGTGGCGGACTTGCTAGGGGACAGTCGGCCTTTGTGAATTATATGCCCTGTATAAGGATCGCTTGATGTGGTTTCCTTGAAATTCCTTAAATCGGGATATGGCGGAAGATGTTTTTCAGGATGCTTTCGCCTCTATTTGGCAGAATCGCCGTTTCTTGAACCCGAATGTACCTTTTGGCCCGTATGTGTATACGATCGTGAAAAATCGGATCTTAAACCTGTTGGCGGGACTGGATCGTGAGTTGGAGCTGAGGGATAAGATACGGTCCGCCTCATTGGATAGCACGAACGAGACGGAGGACTCGGTATTGGATACGGATTTAAACGCATTGTTGGATAAGGCGCTTGAAACGTTGACCCCACAACAAAAAAGGGTTTTTGATATGAGCCGTAAAGATATGAAATCCCATAAGGAGATAGCCGACAGTTTGGGTATCTCGGTATATACGGTACAACAACATATCTCTACGGCCTTGAAAGTGATCCGGGCGTTTCTGGCTAAATATGCGGAGACTTATATGAAGCTACTGCTCTAAAAACACACCTCCCTTTATTCATATTCCCGATAGGCACCGAACCGGGCTAAGCGATCCTCGCCGAGTTGTTCCGGTACAGGTTGAGGGGAGAGGCTCAAGCCTTCGTTGATCTGTTCCCAAAGTCCCGTACGGGTGTAAGTTTGATGCACTTTCTGGAAATGGGTGGATAGAAATAAATCCTTGGCTTCTTGATATTGCTTCTTATCAATCAGTAGCTGTACCTTTCGCTCGACCACCCATTCATCAGAGGACGCGTTTATCTTATCCAAACATTTTTCCCGTTCCGGTAAAGCCTCTGTTCCAAACTTCTTTAATACTTTATCCCGCTCGATAACCAACTGGGGATGTAGGTTCAACCACGAGGTCTCGGGGATAGCGGCGTAAGTATCTCTCGCCTTTTCCCACGCCTGCCGACGAACATATAGCCTTGCCAATAAAGCTTTCGCCAGATCGATATCTAGGATGGATAGTTGTTCGATCGCCTCCTCTACACGTTCTCTTCCAGCCAACCAAGTCCCATAGTGGAATTGCCAATAATCCCGTTCCGGCCGGGGAGATATTTGGATCGCCCAACGAAAAGCATCGTCCAGATCTTCCATGCCGGATGGAGCCCACTGCCCGTCTTCCGGATAGGGGGCGGCGGGAAGCGTGGACTTATTCTTATAGGCATCGGCTAAGGCGATCCAGATGGAAGATTCATTCTTCCGGGCCCAGTCGAATAGCGGGATGCGATCGATCGGGCGAAGCCTTAATGCCGGAACCTTTAAGGAATAGATATCCAAAGGATGATCTGTCGGTATCCAATATTCTACGTGATTCTTTTCTCGCCGGGACGCAATTCGAGCTTGATAGATTGGTCGCTGATCGGGCCACCTTGGATTTCTACGTAAGGCTGCCGGTCGGGGGTACTGAGCATGGACCATTCCTTGTCGCTGGCTACGCCATAACTCCATAGCTTGATACCGGGCGTACTGGATTCGTCGGCGATATGATAGAGCCCGCTGCCCAAGGAGGGAGTGTAGGCCCCGAAAGCATTCACGTCTTTCGTTTTCCAGAAGTAGCCGGTCATCTCTTTGATATCCCGTTCATGATGAGTTCCTTCGGTTTTCCAGTCGATCGTGTCCAACGTGGAGGCATGGGATAATACGGTTCCGTTCGGGAAATCGTATTGGGTATCCGGTGCGCAAGGAAGGGCGGCGTTGGACCATGACATCCATGGATAGGCTTGCTTTCCCGGGTTGTAGTAAACAACCCTTTGGGTAAGGCACGGCATTCGTCCTTATCTCCTAAGGAATATTCTACAGACCATTGCATACCGTAATGAGATTCCCGTTCTCCGCATGTTACATATGTGCGGTCTCCCGTATGATCGATCTGATAAAGCACCGGCTCATTTTGCGTGGGAGAGTGGGAGATCGGGAAACTGACCTCGATCCCCGGCCACGAAATAGAAGCGGGGTAATATCCGTGTGTATTTGATTACGTCCGGCCTGTACAAGACCTCCTTGCCGCTCTCCTTGTGAGTGAGGGATATTACTTTCCCGCAAAGATCGGGGCAGATGATAGCCTTGACTTTCTCGTTTTCTAGCGAGATCATCCGGTACCTTTTAGGCACCGGACGATTTGAGGTCTCGCTATAACTCATATAGGGGTATACGCCATTCGGGTCCAAGGCGGTCGGTAGCGGGCCGGTGGGCGTCAATACGTGCGTCAGCTGTATCTGGTCGAACTTCTCGCAAACAACACCTGTTGTTTGCGAGAAGGCCGGCCCTGCGGCTACGCTTGCCATGAGTGATAGGATTAAACGATATGCTTTCATGTCTTTCTTGCTGTGTAAGCCCATTATTTCGCCAAATAGATCGGACAGTTGACGGATGATGAGGTTACCCTTACGTACATCCGCCGAGATCTTGTTCTCATCGAACTCTTTCTCTTTCGGGAAGATAGACAAATGTTGGTCTAGCTGCTTCAATAAGCCTTGAGCTTGAGCGTTACCCGATTGGGCGGTCAGTTCCCGTAAGATACGGACCTTCTCGAAATCCACGATACCTTCTCTCATTTTCTCGAAGCGGATGCAACTTTTGCCTCCCGGATATACCATGTAAGCAATCGCCTGCTGCCCAAGAGCCATGACGTGCGTCGCGATCGGCATCTTCCGGCCAAGCGTCGTAAGCCCATCGCAAGAAGCCGTCATAACCATACGCCATTACATACCAACTGATCCAACGTCCCTCGATAGGAGGAGAGAACACGAAGTTGTTCGGGATCGGCGGGTTACAGCATACGTATACGGTGGACGTGCGTCCGGTGGCGGCCCGTGCCTTTTGCTCGGCGATGGTAGGTTCCTCTCCGTAAAGGAAAGAATAATCGTCCAGCAGTCCGTCCAATTCCTTATGCCAATTGCCGGCGTAAGTGATCTTCCAGCATTTATCATGGTTGCGCACGACATTGATAGCCGCTAAGGTCTCTTCCATCGGATTCTCGTTGATTCCGATATAGGTGATGTCCAACCAGCTTTTAGCTTCTAGATGGAACTTGAAATCCGTGAGGAAGATATTCCACATCTTCTTGAATTCCTCCGAGCTTGGCGCCCAGTTGATATAAGAATAATCGCCCGTAGCCTCGTCCTTATAGCGGTGACGGAATCCCCAAGGAATCGGGGTATAGAGGGTGATTGCCTCGTCGATGCCACATTCCATTGCTAATTCTACGTACTCGTCGAAGATCTTGTAGTCGAAGGCCCATGTGCCGTCCGCTTTCTTGATCCACTCGATCATACCCCCCTCGATCATATAGGAGTTATCGGACCAAGGAGAATGTACTCCATAAGTCGTGATGTAGGTACCACCCGCATCGGCATAATGCTTCAAATGCTGCTTGAAGCATTTTATGTTCTGGTGACCACGGTTCCACGTGATTGTACCATGCCACGGCCCACGGGTTCTGCCATAGGTCAGACGGTATTTCCAGTCTTTCGGATAGGGGAGCAACTGGTTTTGCACCACGATCTCCAGATTCAATAGTTGAGGAGCCTTGCCTTTCGCCCGCACCTCCACCTGTCCTTTATACGTGCCGGGAACGGTTCCTCTCGGCACATCCACCATCATCCATACCGGACGGGTGGTTTGGGAAGGGAGATCGAAGCGGTCCAGCGTCTCGAAACGGTCTGGCATCAAGAAGCCGGATTTGTAGGGAGATTCCCCGCAGATGGCTTTTTTCTCGGCATACGGATAATTGGACAATACGTAACGCACCAACTCGAAGGTAATCCGATCTTTCGGGATGATGTTTCCCTCGGCGCTCCTCAAGAGTCCTGCGTAGAGACACGTACTTGTTCCAACGCTTCTGACGACCATACCAATATCTGGGCATTCGCTCTTTCCCCCCTCCAAACGGTCGTAGAGTAGGAAGATGATAAATCGTTGTCATGGTTTACGGGTACTTCCTTCCGGAAATAAAGCCGGTCGGTCGATCCGGAAGGCGGAATGGATACCCGCCTGATTGCTCCAAGCGGGTTCATTCACGCAAAAATCAAATGTTAACTCCGGGTCATAGTGGTGACTCCGTACAGGGACAAACGTGGAATCCATCGGATACCTTGAAGCTAGACTGATATGAGAATAAATAAAAAACTAGCCGCTAAAAAGTATTTCTTCATGCTATAAAAATTTAAGATAATTCATATTTAAATGGGATTCCCCTCCCAGATAGGTAGGCCCTCCCTTCTCGTATAGGTAGGGCCTACCCTCATATATATAGTCGCTTATTCTTGGAAAAACCCTTACCAGCCCGGATTCTGTTCCAAGGTTCCTTTCGACAATTGTACCTGTTGCAAAGGGATCGGGGATAGCCAATGCTTCGGTGTCTGGAACTTGCGGGCGGATGCGGGTTGGGCGATGATAAAGCCATCGCTATCCACCTGTATATCCTGCCCGATCACCAACTCCGGGAATTTCTGTTGATACTCCGTACCCACGAATTTCACGCCACGGATCGCAAGGGGAAGAACCGTTTCCGCCGTGCCCCAACGACGTAGGTCGTCCCGGCGATATCCTTCGAATGCCAGTTCCACGGTTCTCTCACGCCGGATCTCTTCCAGCATATTCAGTCCGTTGGCGGAGACAAAAGCGTTGGTTAGGTGAGGCATATTCGCCCGGTTTCTCAGATCATTGATGGTGATGTCTAACTGATCGTCCGTGATTTGTCCGTTCTTCTCGTATAAAGCCTCGGCGAGGATCAGCAGGACTTCGGCGTAACGAAACTCCTTGAAGTCGTATTCGCCGATGAATTGAGCGGCATCCAATGTCTCATCCAAGAACTTACGGATCATATAGCCTGTGCGTGTAGCGCTATTCCTACAAATCCCGGATAGGTAGGTGTCCAGAGACCTCCCTCGAAAAAGACCTCGCTACCGGGAACGATAAACGTCTGCTCCATACGGGAGTCCCGGTTCTCGAATTCACTCGTCTGGTATTGGAATCCCTTAAATAAAGGAGATTTATCGATGGGCAGACCATCGTTACATAAATACATATCCGCAAGGTTTTTTGTAGGAACCATGGCACCGAACCAAAGTTCCCGTGTCCAGTTATGGGTCACTCTCAATTTATAATAACGCCTTGCCAATAAGACCTCCTTGCTATCATCCCCTCTAAGATATGTAGATATTTATAGCTTTCCTTCCCTTTATCCCGGAACAAGGCGTATTCCTTGGAATCCACTAAGGCTTGGGCGGCATCGATGGCCGATTGGATATACATATCGGCGTTGGAGCCTTGATGGTATTTCTCCCAAGTTCCCTCGTACAAGGATACGCGGGCTTTTAACGCTAAGGCGGCCCCTTGCGTGGTACGGCCCAATTCCTCGGTAGTCAACTGGCTTTGGGGAAGCAAAGGAATCGCCTTATCGAGATCGTCGATGATAAAATCAATGATCTCCTGCTGGGAGGAGCGAGGCGTGTAAAGCTGTTCCGAGGAGGTATTCAAGGGAATCTCTATCTTGGGAACCCCTCCGTAGAACTTGACCAGTTTCCAGTAGTTGTAGGCCCGGAAGAAATGGGCCTCGGCTCCAGCGTCCGATCTCGTCATCGGTCAATCCAGACTCCTCCGCTTTCTTGAGCAGATAGGAAGTGGATTGGATGAATTTCCAAGGCTCATCCCAATCATCCGAATTGACCGGTGCTAAATAAGAACCATCGCTTACGTCGTCCGCCCCCGAACCGAAAGCGATATCCGAGTTCTTATCTATATATTGGGAGGCCTCCATCAGGCTGAAGTAGAAATCATTGGCGGCCAACTCGAAATCGGAAGGCTTTTGCCAAAATACGGCGTCGGACACTTGATCCATAGGTGTCATATCCAAGTCGCAACTAGATAGCCCGAGTGTGGCCGATAGCGCTATAATTATATTAAATCGTGTCATACTGCTAATTTGTTTTTGTGGCACCTTAGAAAGTTAAGTCAATACCGAAAGAATAATAACGTTGGAACGGATAATTGAATCCGGCTTTGTCCGACTCGGGGTCCCATCCTCCTTTTACGTTATGTATCTCGAATAGATCCTGTCCGCTTACGTAAAAGCGTGTCCGTTCGATGCCTAGTTTCTGTAACGCGCCTTTGGGGAGCGTGTAGCCTATCTGGATATTCTTTAGGCGAATGTAGGCGGCGTTGATCTTTTGCAGGGTGGATGCCTGATAATTCCAATGCCGGATCTCTCCATGCGTCAAGCGGGGATAATAGGCGTCCGGGCGATCCTCGTTCCATGTCTGGCCGTAGTAGAACTGGGGCGGGTATCTCCACCAGTCGCTCCAAGGCATGGCGAAGTCTCCTTCACGGAACAAGGTGCGCGGCAACTCCTTGGAAGAATACGCTGATATCGAAGTTGTTCCATTTAGCGCCCAGATTCAATCCGAAGGAATAGCGGGGAGTGGTGGAGCCAACGTATTCGGCGTCGCCGTCATCCCCATCTTTATCACCGTAGGTGGAGATCTTACCGTCGCCGTTCAAATCCTTGAACTTCGCGTCTCCGATGCCGATATTGGAAGGTACGCCCTCTAGTTTCTTATAAGCGTCGAGATCCGCTTGGTCCTTGATCACGCCATCGTATACGTAAGCGAAATAGGAATTCATGGGATAACCTTCCCGGGTCTCGTTCAATCCTAGTTTATAGGTATCGGCACCTCCGTATTCAACTAATTTGTTCACGGCGTCGGTCAACTGGAATTGGGCAGAGTATTCAACGTTGTCGATCTTGTCGGTCCAGTTCAATGTCAACTCGAAGCCGTTCGTGCGTAATTTACCCGAGTTCGAGTAGGGTGCCTCCGCGCCTAACATGCTGGGATAAGTTACCGGAATTAACATATTATTATTCATTTTTACGAAATAATCAAACGAGAAGCCGAGGCGGGAATCAAGGAAAGCGGCATCGACACCCACGTTGACATTCTCCAGAATTTCCCATGTCCGGTCTACCCCGGCCAATACGTCTAAGCCCATGGCTTGGCTTTGGGAACCGTTTCCGAACGGATAGATTAATTTAGTTCCCCAGCCATCGTCCCTAAACTTTAGCAACTGGATATAGTCATACAGGCGGATACCTTCTTGGTTTCCGGTCTGTCCGTATGATGCTCTTAACTTCAGCTCATTGAATACCTTGGAGTTTTTCAAGAAGTTTTCTTGCGAGATACGCCAGCTGGCGGAGACTCCGGGAAACATTCTCCACCTGTTGCCGGGGGCGAAACGGGAACTACCGTCATAACGGAAGTTTGTCTCCAGAATGTACTTGTTCTTAAAGCTGTAGCCTAGGCGGGCGAAGGTAGAGCCGGTAGCCCAATGCTCGGCTTTGGCGTCGTTCTTCATATTTCCCGTGCCTCCGAGGTTAAGCTCCCACAGCTCATCCGAGATGAAGTTATCACGGCGTGCCATGAACATGCGGACTTCCTCCGTCTCGTAGGCCATACCTAACATGGCGTCCAGATGGTGGTCCGGGCCGAAGTTCTTATCGTAATTCAAGTAGGCCGTGTAATTTTGGTAAACGGTCTCTTCTGTCGTGCGATCCACGGCAGACTGCTCCGGACTTCCCGCTCCGGTGTAGTAGGTGATATTATTGTCCCATGTATAAAGAGGGATCGCTTTCGCTATATCCTCATTGTTCTTGTTCTTATAATTAACACCGGCTTGGGCGGTTAAGGTCAGTCCGTCGATAATGTTGGCGATTAACCTGAAATTACCATTCATCTCCCGGGTCTTGAACGTGGCGGTCTCGCTCTCTTTGCCAACGCTACGGCATTGCTCCAGCCTCCTTGGGTGAAGAAGTTACCATCGGCATTATAGACCGGGTGGTTAGGCATATCCAGAATCGCCTCACCGATTACCCACGCTCCGTTGCTGCCTACATCGGTACGTTTATTATTGTCCAAGGCTACTTTGGTTTCCAGCTTTAACCAATCCGTGATCCTATAATCGTAGTTCATACGTAGATTATACTTGGTGTTATTGTCGTCGGCATATTTTACGACTCCGAATTGCTTGCTATAACCGGCGGATAAATAATAATTGGATTTCTCGCCGCCACCGGAGATAGTGAGATTGTGCTTATGCTGAACGCCGTTGTTCAACAGCTCGTCCATCCAGTCCGTGTTCGTAAAGAACAATTTCCATCCTCCATACAACGGGTGATCGATCGGATTCGGGTCGTTGGACAAGATCCTATCCAGAAGCTCTTGCGTATACATAGGGGCGGAGCCGTTATGGATATTGGCCTCGTTGTCCATGATCGCCATCTCATAATTGGTTGGCGCTTTCATCATACCGGTCATCTTGGAGATCGACAAGTTTCCATTGTAAGTGATCTTAGGTGCGCCGGTCGCTCCCTTCTTAGTCGTAATCAAGACAACGCCGCCTGCGGCCCGTGCTCCGTAAATAGAGGCGGAGGCATCTTTTAAGACGGGGATGGCATCGATATCCTGCGGATTGATCATATTGATATCACCGGGAATACCATCTACTAAAACCAGCGGGGCATTGTCTCCGTTAGCGGATGAGACTCCACGTATGTTCATCTTAAAGTCCTCGTTACCCGGTTGGCCGGAGCTTCGTTGGATAACCATTCCCGGTATTTCTCCCTGCAAGGCGGATAGCACGTTGGTCACGGGCTTAGATTCGATAACCTCGGAGGTGACTTTCGAGATCGCTCCGGAAAGATTGCTTCGTTTCTGTGTTCCGTAACCAATCACGACTACCTCATCAAGCTTCTGGGCGTCTTCCTTTAGCTGGATATTAAGGGTCTTGTTGTTGCCTACGGCCACTTCTTCCGATAAATAGCCGATGTAGGATATGAGTAGGATCGATTTACCGTTCGCCTCGATGCTGTACTGACCGTTCAGGTCGGTAACTGTACCATTTGACGTACCTTTTACCACGACATTCGCTCCGATGATCGGTTCGCCCCGTTCATCTGTAATGATACCGGTCACTTTTCGGTCTTGCGTCACCGGAACGGAGGCGTTGCCCGCGTTTCCGAGACTGACGGCTATCGTGTTATTCTCCCGCTTAAAATAAAGATTGGCTTGCCGGGTGATCTCGTTCAATACGCTGTTGACGGGAGCGTTTTTGAACTTTAGGTTAACCTGTACGTTCCGGTTCGCGATGGCTTCTCCATAGAAAAATTTTAATCCTGTCTGCTTCGACAAATCATCAAAGACTTTCTGTATGGGTTGGTTTTTGACTTGAATTGTTATTCTTTCTTTCTGATTTTCTTGCGCTTGCAGAGGTTCAGGGGAGCCTAACGCTAAAAAAACTAAAATAATAGAACAACACATCCAATTATTCCTAGTAATAGTTGGAAAGTTCATAATTTTGTATGTTTAAAGGTTGTTTTTATACACTTTTAAAAACAGTCCGATTTATGTAATCTCCAAGGGGGTCCAATCCAAGGGTGTACATATCGGGAAAGATAAAGGGAGATCGAAGGTCAGAGGTCGGTTTCCCTTTTTTATGTGGCTAAGCTTATGTCGTATCTTTCATGGGCAAATCGATTTTAAGGTTAATGACTCGTTTTATATAACACGATCCGACTTTCTTCTTTCCGGTATCGGATGCCGGTTGAATATTGAATTGCGTTCAGTACGGCTTCCAGACTTTTATTGTCGTGCTCGCCATAGATGTAATCGTCGAATACGACATTCGGATCGAGTACGATCTCTTGATTATACATCCGCTCAAATCGTGTATAACGCTACTGATAGGTGTCCGGTTGAAATAAAGGCCGCCTTGCAGCCAAGCCGTTACTTTTTGGGCGTCCTCGTTCTTTTTAAGAATCTCTCCATTTGTGTTATTCACGATTATCTGCTCGTTCGGTAATAGGCGCATTACGCTTTCGGGCATATCCACCTCAACTTTTCCGGTCCGAACGCTGACGGCCATCAACTCATCCTCTTGATAGGCTTTTACGTTGAAAGAGGTTCCGAGTACTTTACGTCGGCTTGCCGGTACGGACGATGAAGGGGCTTGCCCTCGTCTCTCATGACATTGAAAAGCTTCTCCTTCCATTTCTACCAAACGGATGTCAGAGGTAAATTCCGTTGGGTATCGCATGACGGTACCGGCGTTTAGATGAACGACCGTGCCATCGGGAAGGGTGACTTGCTTATGTTCGCCATGATTGACGCTTATTTCCGTTAGGAGATGGTCGCTGGCAGATGTATGCTGCTTCGCTGAATGATTTAGGTATAGTTTCGCTCCGAATCCGATGGAAACGATAATCGCTATGCTCGCCGCATACTTGATGAAAGTGGATAGGGAGATTCTTCTTTCTCTTTTACGTGTCTTATCCAACAGGTCTTGCGCCTCCTTCTTATAAAGCAGATGATTATGGGAATCGGATTGAGGTAAGTCTTGCGCCTCGTTCCAGACCCGGTCCATTTCGCTTTCTAATTCTGCTCGCTCGGTTATGGATGAGGCTAACTTCCGCAAGGTCTCTATATCGTTCCGTGTATAGAGTCCATTTACATATCGGATTAATAAATCGCTTATATATTTGTTTTGTTCTTCCATTATTTCTCGTGCTATATTAATAGTACAAAGAAGTCCGGGAGAACTGGGATATCATTAACTTTTATTAGTATATGATTTTATTATCTTCGCGAAACGATATGTGATGCTAAATGGAAGAGAGACAAATTATAAAGTCGTTGAAGAAGGAGATAGGGAGGCTTTTCGATGTTGTATAAACAATATTGGGAAAAGGTTTATCATTTCTGTGGGCTTTATTTGAATAATCGGGATGTAGCCGAGGATGTGGTACAAGAGGTGTTTATCAAGGTCTGGGAGTCGAGGGAATTCATCCGGGAGGATGATAACTTCAAGGGGCTTCTGTTTATCATCACCCGCAACTTGATCTTTAATCATCACCGGAAGAACGTGAACGAGGACTTTTATAAAATGACGGTCTTGTCCGCTATGGATACCTCCTACGATTTAGAGGAAGAGATCACCGCCTATAACTTGGGGGAGTATATCGATCATTTGATAGAGGAATTGCCGGAAAGACGCCGGGTTATCTTTAATCTAAGCCGGAAGGAGCATAAAAGCTATAAAGAGATAGCCTTCCAACTCAATATTTCCGAGAAGACCGTTGAGAACCAAATCAGCGAAGCCTTGAAGTTCTTGAAGAAAAATATCATGTTACTTATCTGGTTTATCTAGCGCTTTCCTAGGTCACGTATTTGTAGAGTCCGGAAGTGCCACTGCGTCTTAAGTTTTAGTTTTGCCCGTCTTCTTTTTCAGGCAGCACATAAATCCGGTGTGTTCGATATCCTACGCTGGCTATTACGTTATCCTTGATAAATTGCTTGATATCCTCGCTCGCACGGTAGCGGGTACAATTGTTCAAGCCGGCGTAATCGGTGAGATTTATATATGAGTTTCTTTCTAGATAAGATAACATCTTAGTCTTCCTTCCCTCGATTCCCGTTTTGGGCAGATTTTCCCGTTTAACCAAGATGGGGGCGTTCTTTTTTACCATCTCCTTCAGTCGGGGAGAGCAGCGGAAGTTAACGCCGTGTATGCTAGCGCTTGATTTAGTATTTCCTTTCTGGTCCGTTACTTCTTTGCTTTTTACCGATGGCGAGAAATGTCCCAATCCTTCCAGTTCCACGCTGTACCCATAGGATAATTCCCTGCCGATATAGGAAGTAAGCGCCTCCAATACACCTTTTATGTCGGCGGAGGTGACGGATGAGCATTCGGAAATATACTCACATATATCGTTCATGCGTTTGGTATCTCTGGTGATGACTCGTGCGCAGGATGTTGGCCTGCGTTGTTCATTGCCCGGTGTATTATAAATACTGACTTGGATGCCCCTTCTTGGTTTTCCCATGATTTTCTCGTTATTTAAATGGATAATGTATAGGATGCCTCGGAGATTTAACGTTTATCTCTTTGGCGTTTCTATTTGATGAAATCGGTTGCCGACGCCCTCGGCAATGCTGCTGACGCTGTCGGAAATATTGCTGACGGCGTCGGAAATACTGCCGACACCGTCGGCAACCAATTTCATTGAATACAAAGGACGGAAATATAAGGATGGAAAGCAAGGAAGATACTGATAAAATACAATTTCGTAAAGATAATTTTAAAGAGTACCTATAAGTAATGGACATTTAATTGTACTTGAGGCTTTAGGCATGATTATTTTTCAATCGTATTTGGGTATCTTATCTGAATTTGATTAACCTAAGCGAATTTTTTTATCTTCCAATAGGGGGGAGGGAGTCGTGGCGTGTATTTATAAATAGAACAAGAATAATAAACATGAGCGAAGATACGAGAACGATATTGAAGAAGTTGATGCGAGATGCTCTGGATGAGAAAGATCGGCAACGTTTGCTGTGTGACCCCAAAGTGGAAGAGCGTATGCGTTCCCAATGGGACGAGGCTGCGGATCGCGTGAATCCCGTGGTGGGGAATCGCATGTGGGAACGAATCATAGCCCGGACAATGGCGACAAACGGTGTCCGTAAACTCTGGGTCTATAAGATTACGGCGATAGCCGCCTCCATATTGCTACTTTTAGGTGTAGGAAGCGTAGTTTATTGGTCTCATACGAAAGAAGATCAATATATATATGTAATGGCCTCCGGTGTCCGTTGCATAGAGTCGGTTTCCTTATCGGACGGCACGACCGTGAGAATGGGGCCGAATAGCCAATTGATCTACCCAAAGAGTTTCGATGGCAAGACCCGTGATGTGGAATTAAAAGGGCAAGCCTTCTTCGACGTGGCGAAAGATCGGGAAAGACCATTTACCGTGCATACCAAGAACATGGATGTAACGGCCTTGGGCACGGCCTTCGAGGTTTTCAATTATGATTCCGAGAGCAAGTTGGAGACGATCCTGTTAAACGGTAAGGTGAAGATTGGCTTGGGAGGTCCCAATGTGAAGAACAGGCGTGAGGTGATATTGAACCCGAACGAGATGTTGGTTTTCGACAAACAAGCGAATACCGTTAGAGTTAAGACGGTTAATGCCGAGGAGTATTCGGGTTGGCGTAACGGTGTCCTCAGTTTTGAGAACGAACAGCGAGCATGATCCTTACCCGTCTGGAGCCTTGGTTCGGGCGGAAGATAAAGTGCCCGAAGGAGATAGCGGAGAAATATCGGTTTACGTTTAAGGTACGGGATGAGTCCTTGGAGCGAATCCTGTTTATGCTGAGCAATACGTCGCCCATTAAATACAGAGAGAAAGACAATGAATATGAACTATATATAAAGGGAGATAAATGAGTGTCTAACGTTAAATTCTAAGAGATATGCTTGTTAACAGTTCTTGAGTCTAATAAAAAAACAGGAGGAAAAACTAGGTTTCTCCTCCTGATCAAATGTTCTTGACGGCAGGCGTTAGGAGTTGAGAGGCCGACACACCTGCTAATTTATTCATCAGAAACATTACAAAGTTATGAAAAAAATCAGAAAAGTAAACCGAGTCATGAAGATAAGTGCGTTGTTATCCTTGGCTTTCGCATGCACTGTATCCGCTTCTACCTATGGACAGAATTATAAGCTTTCCATGAATAAACAGGATTGCAGTATATCGGAAGTGCTAAAAGAAATAGAGAAAAATAGTGAGTACACGTTCTTCTTGAATGATAATCAAGTAAATGTAAATAGGAAAACGAGTGTAAAAGCAAATAATGCTTCGTTAGAGGAGGTCTTAGAGCAAGCCTTGAAAAATACGGGATACCAATATGAGATTGTAGACCGGCAGATTATAATTAAGTCAAAGAGTGTTTCAAGTGTCTCACATCCGAATGCCTTATTCCAGTCTTCGCCACGAAAGATTACCGGGCAAGTAAAAGATGCGTTGGGAGAACCCATTATCGGGGCGAATGTTGTCGTTAAAGGCACTACGAACGGAACGATTACGGATATCGATGGAAACTTCAGTCTGGAAGTACCGGACAATGCGATTTTGGTAGTTTCTTATATTGGTTATACGGATCGTACGGTCGAGGTCGGTAATTCTTCGAAAGTAATGGTTAGCCTGTCCGAGGATACCCAGAAGTTGGATGAGGTTGTGGTCGTAGGTTACGGAACGCAGAAGAAAGTGAATTTAACGGGAGCGATCTCCTCTTTGGATGCGGAGACGTTGGAGAATCGTCCGATCACCAACTCGACCCAAGCGTTGCAAGGTACGCAAGGTGTTTACGTAAATCAAGCGGGTGCTCAGCCGGGAGCGGACGGGGCGACGATTCGTATTCGTGGTCAGGGAACCTTGAACGATAATAACCCGTTGATTTTGGTGGATGGTATCGAGTTCCCGTTGGAAGCGGTAAATCCGAATGATATTGAGAGTATTTCCGTATTGAAAGATGCGGCTTCTTCCGCTATCTACGGTTCTCGTGCGGCGAATGGCGTTGTCTTGGTAAAGACAAAGGGGGGAAAGAAAGGTAAGTTTACCGTCGATTATAATAATTATTTTGGCGTGCAGCAGGCTACCTATCTGCCGGATTTCGTATATGACCCGGTCGTATTTATGGAAATGAGAAACCAAGCGCAACGGAACGAAGGTAAACTAACGGTGGATTATTCTGATGCGTTAATCGAGGAGTACAAACAAGGTATGTTGACAGACCCGATTATGTATCCGCAGAATAATTGGTTGGATATCATGTATAATAATGCCTTTATCATGGAGCATAACATGCGTTTCTCCGGAGGTGATGATAAATATACGTATTCCGTATCTTTAGGTTATGGCGATCAAAATGGAGTATTGCGTGGTACGGACTCCAATAAATATACTTTAGCCGTGAATACGACTGCTCAGGTAAATAGCCGTTTGAAGATCGGCGCTAATATCAATGCGCATTATCAGATCTATAATGAGCCGGTAGCGGGTGTGGCAAACTTAGTGGAGATGACTTATAAAGCGCAGGCTTTCCACCCGACTTATACGGCCGATGGTCGCTATGCGGATACTTTTATCCGTACTCCTGGGCATAATATCTATCGCCATCCGTTGGCGTTGGCCGATGAGGGCGAGAACAAGCATAAGTCCTTGCGTATGTTGGCGAATTTGTCTGCGGAATATAAGCTTCCGTTTGATATCGTTTATAACTTGAATGTCGGTTTAAACAAATATGATTATCTGCAATCTCGTTTTGCGCCTGATGTATACGAATATCAGTTGAAGACCAATGAGGAGAAACGAGTGGTTTATGACGGTCAGAATACACGCCATGCTTATAAAGGTGATAAGAATAACTTGGCAGTTACGGTATTCAATACCTTATCTTGGGGCAAGAAGTTCAATGATGCCCATGACGTAAAAGTCTTGGCTGGCTATAGTTTTGAGAGTGATGATAAGACTGAATTTTCCGCTAAGGTAGAAGGTTTCTTAGGGAACGAGTTGCACGAATTAAATGCGGGTTCTAGTAATCCGAGTGTAGCGGGCACTTCCTCGAGATCAGTCTTGATGTCTTATTTTGGTAGGGTGAATTATGGTTATAAAGACCGTTATTTATTTGAGGGTAACTTTCGTTATGATGGTTCGTCCCGTTTTGCCAAAGGAAATCGTTGGGGTATTTTCCCTTCATTCTCTGCCGGATGGCGTTTGAGCGAGGAAGAATTTATGAAAGATATTCCTTGGATCTACAATCTGAAATTGAGAGCTTCTTGGGGACAATTGGGTAACGAGCGTATCGATTTGTTCCGCTACGTGGACCTAATGAACTTGAAGGTGATAAAAATGATGGTTCAATCACGGATTATAACTACCCGTTGAATGGAGCGATGCAATCCGGAGCGGCTATTACCGCTTATAACGATCCGAACATTACATGGGAGACAACGACCATGACGAATGTCGGTATTGACGCTAGCTTATTAAACGGAAACTTGGATTTCTCTTTCGAGTTCTTTGATAAACGTACTTCCGACATCTTGCGTAAGGTTACTTTGCCGGATCAAGTAGGTGGTCTGGATGGGCCGATCCGTAATATCGGCGAGGTGAGCAATAAAGGTTTCGAGTTGAATATGGGGTATCGGAACAATATCGGGAACTTCCGTTACGAGGTAAATGGAAATATGACCTTTATCAAAAATAAGATCGTTAGCTTGAAGGGGCAAACAATCATTGATGGAATGTTTATCTTGGAAGAAGGAAAGCCTATCGATTCTTATTATATGCTTCATGCTATCGGTATTTTCCAATCTGAGGAGGAAATCAAGAATAGTCCGTATCAAACCGCGGCTACTAAACCGGGATATCTGAAGTTTGAGGATACGAATGGAGATGGGAAAATTACCGAAGATGACCGCCAGATACGTGGTGGTGTGATTCCTAAGATAACTTATGGATTCAATATCAACTTAGGATATAAGGATTGGGATCTGAGCGCTTTCTTCCAAGGTGTAACTGATGTCTATACATATGGAGACCGCATTGGTGCTACTCCTTTATGGTTTGGTTGTGGTTTGCCGGAACAATGGTTGACGGATGCTTGGACTCCCGAGCGGGGAACCAGCGCTACATTGCCTATCTTGACTACGTATGAAGGATGCTTGAACGAGAATTTCCGTACAAATGATTTCTGGTTGAGAAACGCCTCTTATTTACGTTTGAAGAACTTGCAACTTTCTTATAACGTACCGGTCTCTTTCTTGAAAAGCGGTGTTGTTAAGAGATTGAAGGTCTTTGTCAATGCGCAAAACTTATTCACGTTCTCTCCGATGAAGGATTTTGATCCGGAGAAGAACTTGAAGGGAAGCAACTGGTATGCCTATCCGTCTGTACGGACTTATACGGCAGGTGTTAATGTCACATTTTAAATAATAAGGAATAATAATATGAGACGTAAAATATATAAGATGATATGTGTCGCTGTCGCTTGTATGAGTTTAACCGCTTGCGATAGCTGGTTGGATGTAGATCCTTCCGATCAATATTCCACGGAAACATTCTGGAAGACAAAAGAGCATGCGAGTGCCGGTATAATGGGATGTTACAACGCATTGAAACCTTGGCGTTCATTGCATACGATGGAATTCGATATGTTGACAGCGAATGCGATGCCTTATAACGAGGCGAATGGTACGCAAGCAATTGGAAAAGGTGAACATTTGTCTACTACGGCTTTAATCGGAAGCTTATGGAAGAACTGTTACGTTGGCATTGGCCGTACGAATACTTTCATCGCTAATGTCGGAGGTGTCGATATGGATGAGTCGGAGAAGGCGAAGATGGTGGGTGAAGCCAAGTTCTTACGAGCTTTCTATTATTTAAGTCTGGCCGATAAATTCGGAGGTGTACCGCTGATTATAGATGCTCCCAATGCGGATGAGCAAGCCGAATTACCTCGCAATTCCAAGGAAGAGGTAGTGAATCAGATTGTCAAGGATTTGGAGGAGGCCGCTGCCGTGCTACCGGACACCTATGCTAGCTCAGACTTGGGACGTGCGACAAAAGGTGCCGCATTAGCGTTAAAAGCCCGTACTTTATTATATAATTCTCGTTGGGCGGAGGCGGCCCAAGCCGCTAAGCAGGTAATGGAGTCTGGCGTTTATCAATTATTCAATGATTATCGTCATTTCTTTAGCGAAGATAATAAATATAATTGTGAGGTAATCTTTGATATAGAAGCGAAATTGCCAGAGTATCCAACGGATTATGATCAGAATATCTGGCGCTTGAATCGTCCGGCTCCCTTGAAGGAACTGGTTGATACATATCTCTGTATTGACGGGAAGACGATAGAAGAGTCACCGCTTTATGATCCGACTCGTCCGTATGAGAACAGAGATCCTCGTTTATTGAAATCGATCGTTTGCATCGGTTATCCGTATTTAGGAAAGACGATCACAAAAGAAGATGTGGCGACTACGGGTTTCGGTGTGAAGAAATACACTTCTTATGAGGATGATGTAACGATTCCTTTAGTAGAACGTTCGGCTTTCAATTTCATTTTAATTCGTTATGCGGAAGTTCTGTTGACGTATGCCGAGGCGCAGAATGAGGCGAGTGGTCCTGATCAGTCAGTTTATGATGCCATCAACCAATTGCGTAGGCGTCCGGATATCAATATGCCGGAAGTACCAAAAGGTTTGACGAAAGATCAGATGCGTGAGGTAATCCGCCGTGAACGCCGTATCGAGTTGACCTTTGAAGGACTCTACTATTCGGATATCTTGCGTTGGAAAACCGCTGAGAAAGAGAATAATGGTATGATGCATAATTATGATGGAATAGAAGTCGTGAAACGTTCTTTTAATC
>SCPP01000293.1_pt1 | contig 19097 bp, 34 predicted proteins | sample 6106811 | NCBI WGS metagenome assembly SCPP01 (sample SAMN10720449, study PRJNA508395) | human gut metagenome | isolation source: Participant 2 stool, 15 month | host: Homo sapiens | collected 2018
AAAGAAGGCAGATTCTAGTAAATAGCCGTATTTAGCGGTTTTTAGAAGTAATTAAGAGTAATTTGGGAGTGACTTTTATGGCAAATAAGGGGTCACTCCTACACTATTTATACATTAATCCTATATGATATTCCTACATTTTGATGTGTGAATAATTGATTTACATAATATTGTCGTTTGACAAAAGTTATTGACTTTGCGCATATACTAATGAGAATTAGAAAAAGGGAAAATGTTAAAGAGGGTGTCCCACTACCCATTACAAAGGTGGAGCATTAAAGAAGGTGTCCCGCTACCTATATCCCAAAGGTGGAACATTAAAGCTTAGTGGAGGAGAGAAATCTTCTCCACTTTTTGACTAAGGAGAACTATGGCCGAATTTGAAAATTTTGGTTTCTATACTATTGATGCTGATTATTTGGAATATCTAAATAATAAGAATTCAGAAGTATATTATAATGCTTCTTATAGGTATGCGATAAAACCTTTTGTTGGTATTATCATAGACATGACAGAATGTAAATATTTTATTCCTTTAACATCGGCAAAGGAGAAACATAAGAAGTGGAAAAATAGTTGTGACGAACATTTTTTAATATATGAAGTGATAGATAAGTCTGTAAATATTTCGGGTGATGTATACAAAGAATATTCCAAAGATAAAAAAACATGTGTTGTCTGTCTTGGATATCAAAAAAATGATACCTGTTCCGGATGAGGCTTACAAAAGAATTATATTTGATGAGTTGGGCGATGAACGTTATCAGGACTTATTTGAAAAGGAATATGCTTTTTGCTTAACCATTAAGGATAAAATACTGACAAAAGCAGAAAAAATTTATAAGCATCAAAAAGAAACACAAAATATAAGGCGTACATACTGTGATTTTTCATGTTGTGAAAACGCAATGAGGGAATGGCTGAAAAACAGAAAAAATGAAACGTAATCAACATAGAAGTAGTTAGAAGTATTTAAGTGTAGATTATTTCTATTTTATTCCTACATTTTGCTGGAAGAAATGGCTTAAAATCAAGGTTTCCTGTTTCGATCGAGGAAGCTGCTAAGGAAGGCAAGTTCTAATAAAAAACCTTGGATTTACAAGGAAAAATGAACTTTTAAACAAAGAGGGGAATCGTCTTTGACGGTTCCTCTTTGTGGCTTTGGGATATAAATGCGGTTTTGTCTACCATTTGGACTTCTTACGGGAAGAATTGCCGCCTATTCAAAGAGAAATCCCCCTATACAGATTTCCCACGATTTGTTATAATAAAGAGTAATAAAAATCAAGCTTCAGGAACAGGAGGTAAAGAGGATTGTCTGAGGAAAATCGCGGTACCCATAAATTATATCAAAAAGACAGGATCGGAGAGGTTCAGATCGCAGATGAGGTGGTAGACATTATTGGAGGGCTGGCAGCTACAGAGGTTGAGGGAGTAGACTCTATGGCAGGCAATATTACCAATGAGCTGGTAGGAAAGCTTGGCATGAAGAATCTTAGCAAGGGAGTAAAGGTGGATGTGACAGAGAACCATGTATCTGTGGATCTTTCCTTAAATATCCGTTATGGCTTCAATATCCCTTCTGTCAGCGAGCAGGTGCAGGAAAAGGTCAGCGCTGCCATCGAAAATATGACGGGCTTACAGTGCTGGATGTGAATATCCGGATTGCAGGCGTGAATATGGAAGAAAACTGACAGAAAGTTTAATGCGTTTGGGTGCTCAGGTCCGAATAAGGGTCTGCAGCACCTTTTGATATTTTTTATTGTGTTTATCCGGCGCCTTTGGTATAATCACAGTTAGCGGATCAGAATAGAGAAAGGAAAATGTATTCGAGAGCCCAGGCTTTCGTACAAGCAGAAGATATGACCAGAAGACAATTAAGAGAACACTGTTTTAAAATGCTGTTCTCCGCGGATTTTTATAAAACCACAGAGGAAGCAAAGGAGCAGATGTGGCAGTATTTCCAGTCTCCTCAGGAATATGAGACAAATGATGAGGGAAGCCTTACGATCCTTCATAAAGTAGAGCTTACAGATAAGGATATGGAATATCTGCAGACAAAAACAGGAAATATAGTAGATAAGATCCAGGAAATCGACAGCCGGATCGATGAGGTGGCTGCAGGCTGGAAGACAAGACGTATGGGAAAGGTGGAGCTTACTATTCTTCGTCTGGCCCTTTACGAGATGGACTATGATGATACGGTTCCTGCAAAGGTAGCGGTGAACGAGGCGGTGGAACTTGCTAAGAAGTTTGGAGGAAGTGACTCTCCGGCTTTTGTAAATGGTGTACTTGCAAAGTTTATCCGCAAAGAAGAGACAACGACAGAGACTGAACCGGCGAATGAGAAGACTGCGCAGGCTCAGGAAACAGAAGCGTAGGAAAGAAAGCAGAGGGGCAGATGGCAAGTGTATTTACCGTATCCCAGGTGACCCTCATATATCAAAAATATGTTTACCCAGGATTTTGCCCTGAACCGGATCTCCATCCGGGCGAGGTTTCCAACTGTAAATACCATACCTCCGGTCATATATATTTTACGTTAAGGACGGCGGCGCTCAGATTGCCGCCGTCATGTTTGCAGGCCAGAGAAAGGGACTTTCTTTACACTGCAGGAGGGACAGGAGGTAGTGGTAAAGGAACGGTAGACGTATATGAACGGGACGGCCGCTATCAGCTCTATGCCAGAGAGATTACAAGAGAAGGAATCGGTGATCTTTTTGCCAGATATGAAAAGCTGCGCACGGAATTAGAAGAAATGGGGATGTTTGATTCCTGTTATAAGCGCCCCATTCCCAGATATGCCAGAACGATTGGAATCGTGACAGCCAGAACCGGAGCTGCCATCCGGGATATTATGAATATTGCGGCCAGACGCAATCCCTATGTACAGCTGGTGCTGTATCCTGCTCTGGTGCAGGGAGAGCAGGCCAAATACAGTATTGCAAAGGGAATCGAGACTCTGGACCGGATGGGACTGGATCTTCTGATCGTAGGCCGGGGCGGAGGTTCCATTGAGGATTTATGGGCTTTTAATGAGGAAATCGTAGCAAGAGCCATCTTTAACTGTACGACTCCGGTGATATCGGCTGTGGGCCATGAAACAGATGTTACCATTGCAGACTATGTGGCAGATTTAAGGGCGCCTACGCCTTCTGCGGCAGCAGAGCTGGCGGTTTTTGATCATCGCCAGTTTGAGGAACAGACAGCCTTTATAAGCGGGTTTTGGAACGTTCCGTTTACCGCAGGATTGAAAAGGCGCGATTCCTTTTAGAGCAGTGCCGGATGCGTCTGCAGTTAAAGGATCCGGTCCGTATGGTAAATGATAAGAGGCAGAGGCTGGCTGATTTGGAGCAGGCGCTGCAGCGTAAGATGAAGGATCTGCTGGAAACGGAAAAAATTCGTTTAAAAGAGGACAGACTTGTTCTGGAACGTTTGACGCAAACCGCTGTTACAAAAGAAAACATAGGCTGGCTTTGGCATCCAGCCGTTTAGACGGCCTTTCGCCCTTAAAAAAGCTGGGTGGGGGCTATGGCTTTATTCAGGATGAGAGGGGAAAGTGCCTGCGCTCCGCAGGCCAGGTAAAAGAAGGGGAAGAGATACGGATCTATGCCGCAGACGGCAGGATCGACGGGATCGTAAAAAGAGTGGAATATTCATAGCAGGAAAGGAAGGGATGACCGTGCCGCGAAAGAAAGCAGAGCCGCAGGAAGCTGCCAGCATCGAGGAAAATTTCGCCCGGCTGGAGGAAATTATAAAAAGGCTGGAAGCAGGAGAAGAGTCCTTAGAGGAGACCTTTGCGGGCTATGAAGCAGGCATGAAGCTTGTCCTTAAACGGACAGATTGATAAAGTAGAAAAACAGATTCAGATATTGAGCGAGGGTGAAGATAATGATTGATAATACAGCATTTAAAAAAGAACTGGAAGAGAGAGTAAAAGAGATAAATGCAGGCATTGCAGGGTATCTTCCAGAGGAAAAGGGCTGCCAGAAGACGATTTTGAGGCCATGAACTACAGCATGAATGCAGGAGGAAAGAGGCTGCGCCCGCTGCTGATGCAGGAAGTGTGCCGTCTTTTTACAGGAGAGGTGTCTGAGATTGTAAAGCCCTTTATGGCTGCCATTGAGATGATCCACACCTCATCTCTGGTTCATGATGACCTGCCCTGTATGGATGATGATATGATCCGCAGAGGCAAAGCCAGTACCTGGGCAGAGTATGGCGAGGACATTGGCGTTCTTGCGGGAGATGCTCTGATGATGTACGCTTTTGAGACGGCATCCAAGGCCTTTGATGCGGCAGAGGATGCAGATGCGCTTTTGAGAGCCGGAAAGGCAATGGGGATCCTGGCAGCAAAGACGGGCATTTACGGTATGATCGGAGGCCAGACGGTAGATGTAGAGCTGGCAGGAGGTCCCGTTCCCAAGGATAAGCTGGATTTTATCTACCGCTTAAAGACGGGAGCCCTGCTTCAGGCAGCGATGCTCATAGGAGCTGTTCTTGGAGGAGCCGCAGATGAGGACTGTAAGATTGTAGAGGATCTGGCTGGAAAGGTAGGACTTGCTTTCCAGATTCAGGATGACATTCTGGATGTGACCGGAGATGCCTCTGTCACCGGAAAAGCGGCAGGAAGCGACGAGAAGAACCAGAAGACCACTTATGTAACTTTAGAAGGGCTTTCAAAGGCCAGGAAAGAGGTAGAGGCTCTTTCAGCAGCCGCTATTGGGGATCTGGATAAGCTTCCCGGAAATAATGAATTTCTGGAGCAACTGATCCGCCTTCTGGTAAACAGAGAGAGATAATGAAATAAAAATGAAGGAAGTGCGAGCCTATGATATTGGAACAGATAAAGGGGCCGGAGGAATTAAAGCAGCTTTCATCCCGTGAACTGGCCATTCTGGCAGAAGAGATACGCACCTTTCTGATCGAAAAGATCAGCCGTACGGGAGGCCATCTGGCTTCTAATTTAGGCGTGGTGGAGCTTACAATTGCTCTGTTTAAAACATTTGATCTGCCTCAGGATAAGATTATCTGGGATGTGGGCCATCAGTCTTATACCCATAAGATATTAAGCGGACGCATGGCTGAGTTTGATGAGCTGCGCCAGTATGGAGGGATCAGCGGCTTTCCTAAACGAAAGGAAAGCCCCTATGATTCCTTTGACACGGGACACAGCTCTACCTCTATTTCTGCCGGCCTTGGTATTGCCCAGGGCCGGGATCTGTTGGGAGAGGATTACCGGGTGGTGTCCGTGATCGGAGACGGCGCGCTCACCGGCGGCATGGCTTACGAGGCTTTAAATAATGCTGCCCGTATGAAAAAGAATTTCATTATTATCTTAAATGATAATGAAATGTCTATATCAGAAAATGTAGGCGGTATGTCCAGGTATTTAAGCGGACTCAGAACCGGAACCGGCTACAATGATTTAAAAAAGAATATCGTGGAGGCTTTAGAGCGGGTACCGTTGGTGGGAAATGCGGTGATCGACAAGCTAAAGCGCACCAAGGACAGCATTAAGCAGCTGTTTATTCCTGGAATGCTTATTTGAAAATATGGGGATCACCTACCTGGGTCCTGTGGACGGCCACAATATACCTGCCCTGTGCAAGGTTCTTAAAGAGGCTAAGAAATTAGACCACGCAGTTCTGATCCATGTGATCACAAAAAAGGGAAAGGGATATAAACCTGCGGAGAAGAATCCTTCCATATTTCACGGTGTGGGTCCTTTTGATATTGCAACGGGAAAAGAAAATGGGAAAAGAAGGAAACCTCCTATACAGAGGTATTTTCCAGAAAGCTGTGCCAGCTTGGGGAAACCCATCCAAAGCTGGTAGCCGTGACAGCGGCTATGCCTGACGGTACGGGACTTGCAGCTTTTGGAAAAAAGTTTCCGGACCGCTTTTTTGATGTGGGAATTGCGGAGGCTCATGCAGTGACAAGCGCTGCGGGCATGGCGGCTGCGGGCCTGCGTCCTGTGGTGGCAATCTATTCCTCCTTTTTGCAGAGAGGATACGATCAGGTGCTTCATGACGTATGTATCCAGAATCTTCCGGTCCTTTTGCCGTAGACCGGGCAGGACTGGTGGGAAGCGACGGAGAGACCCACCAGGGAATCTTTGATTATTCCTATCTGACCTCCATCCCCAATATGACGGTAATGGCTCCGAAAAATCTCTGGGAGCTGCGCGCTATGATGGAATTTGCCATGGATTACAATGCACCCCTTGCGATCCGTTATCCCAGAGGAACCGCTTACAGGGGCTTAGGGAATACAGGCAGCCCATTATCTACGGAAGGGAGAGCTGCTCTGTGAGGAAAGTGATATTGCGCTTCTGGCGGTTGGAAGCATGGTAAGTACGGCAGAGCATATTAGGGAAAAGCTTAAGGAAGAGGGGTATTCCTGCAGCCTGGCAAACGGCCGTTTTGTAAAACCGTTTGATAAAGAATTGACAGAACGCCTGGCAAAAAAACACCGTCTGCTTGTGACCCTGGAGGAAAATGTGCTTCAGGGCGGATATGGCCTTGCAGTGACTGCCTATATCCACAGCCATTATCCGGAGGTTAAGGTTGTGAATATTGCTCTTCCGGATGCATATGTGGAGCATGGAAATGTATCGCTTCTTCGGAAAGGACTGGGAATTGACAGCGATTCCATTATCCGAAGACTGAAGGAAGAGGGTTGGCTTTCCGGTATCCACAGGGAAGAAAACGGAGAAGAACGGCAGAGACCGTCTGAATGAAAGACAGGAGAAATACAGATGAAAGAACGATTAGACGTACTGCTTGTAAAGCGTAATCTGGCAGAGTCACGGGAAAAGGCAAAGGCCTTGATCATGTCCGGTATTGTGTATGTAAATGGGCAGAAGGAGGATAAAGCCGGAACGACTTTTGAGGAAATGGCGCCCATTGAGATCAGAGGCAGTACTTTAAAATATGTAAGCCGCGGAGGGCTGAAGCTGGAAAAGGCCATGGATCGTTTTGGCGTCCGCCTGGATGGAAAGATCTGCATGGATGTAGGGGCATCCACCGGCGGCTTTACCGACTGTATGCTGCAGAACGGAGCGGTAAAAGTGTATTCTGTCGATGTAGGACATGGACAGCTGGCCTGGAAACTTCGCAATGATCCGCGTGTGGTCTGCATGGAGAAGACAAATATCCGTTATGTGACTCCGGAGGATATTGCAGATCCTATTGGCTTTGCAAGTATTGATGTGTCCTTTATTTCACTTACTAAGGTTTTGGGACCTGTGAAGGCTCTTTTAGAGGACAATGGGCAGATCGTCTGCCTGATTAAACCGCAGTTTGAAGCAGGCAGGGAAAAAGTAGGGAAAAAAGGCGTTGTTCGAGAGCCGGCCGTTCATTTGGAAGTGATCGACATGGTGATCGATTATGCGCTTTCCATCGGATTTGAGGCCCTGAATCTGGAATTTTCTCCGATCAAGGGGCCGGAAGGAAATATTGAGTACCTGCTCTATCTTCAGAAGCATCCAGAGGATCAGGAGGCAGAGTATGCGGTGCGCCGGGAAGCGGCTGCCGATCCGAAGGCAGTGGTAGCTGAGGCACATCAAACTCTGGATCGTTCATAGGAAATGGCGGTAAGTGGCAGATGAAACGATTTTTTATTGCCAATCTGGCGAAAGTTTGTTCCTGAAACCAGGGCGTATATCCGGGAATGCCTGGAAAAAAGAGGGGCTGAGTGCCGTTTTCTCACCCTGGCTCAGCATAATAAATACGGAAAGCATACGCCTTCTGAGTTGGTTCCGGAGGATACAGAATGTGTGATAACCATTGGCGGAGACGGCACCCTGATCCAGGCGGCCAGAGATCTGGCAGGCAGGAATATCCCTCTTTTGGGAGTAAACCGGGGCCATTTGGGATTTTTAAACCAGATCAGCTCTCAGGATGAGATTGAAGAAGCCATTGCTTCTTTGATCGAGAACCGTTTTGAGCTGGAGCGGAGAATGATGATACGGGGAACAGTGTTTCATCGGGAAAACCCGTATTTCAAGATATTGCGCTAAATGAAATCGCTGTTACCAGCCGGGTTCCCCTGCGGGTACTCCGGTATCAGGTATCAGTGAATGATGAATACTTAAACCATTACAGCGCAGATGGAGTCCTGGTGGCAACGCCCACCGGTTCCACGGCCTACAACCTGTCCGCCGGTGGGCCAGTGATGGCTCCGGCAGGCCGGATGATGGCCCTGACTCCGGTGTGTCCTCATTCCCTAAATGCGAGAAGCATTGTGCTCGCAGCAGAGGATCGGATCCAGATCGGGGTATTAAGCAGCGGAAGAGTTTCCTTTGACGGAGATTCCTGGGCAGATCTGGAGACGGGGGACTGCCTGATCGCAGAGCGTTCCGCTTTGGAGACAGTGATGATCCGAAGGAAAAGCAGTCGTTTATGCAGAATTTAAGCGATCATTTAAGCGGAATCTGAGAAACAGCCACAAAAGCTCTGCGCTTTGCAGAGCTTAACAAGGAGGAAAGATAGATGAAGGTAGAACGCCACAGTAAAATTGTGGAACTGATCGGGAAATATGAGATCGAAACGCAGGAGGAACTGGCTGAAAAGCTTAACCAGTCTGGTTTTAATGTGACTCAGGCGACTGTTTCCAGAGATATCCGTGAATTAAAGCTTACAAAGATTCAGGGAGAAACGGAAGACAACGGTATATGGTTCTTGAAAGTCCAAGAGGAACCTCTGCGATCAAATATATCCGTATTTTAAAGGATGGTTTTATGTCCATGGATATGGCACAGAACATTCTTGTGATCAAGACCGTAGCCGGTATGGCAATGGCAGTGGCGGCCGCCCTGGACGCCATCCATTTTCAGGAGGTAGTAGGCTGTATTGCAGGATGACACCATCATGTGTGCGGTACGCAGTGTGGATGACACGATCATCGTGATGGAAAAGATCAAAAAGATGGTGGAGGACTGATCGATATGTTATTAGAGCTGCACGTTAAAAATCTGGCCCTTATTGAAAGAGCAGATGTGGAGTTTGGCGAGGGCCTAAATATTCTTACCGGCGAGACCGGCGCCGGTAAATCCATTATAATCGGCTCCGTGAGTATGGCTCTGGGAGGAAAGGCTTCCAGAGACAGCATACGCCACGGAGCCGATTATGCCTATATAGAGCTCGTTTTTTCAGTCAAGGGAGAAGACAGGCTGCGGGCGCTGCGGGAACTGGATACAGAACCTACCGAGGATGGCCTGGTGATCATCTCAAGGAAAATCACCCCGTCACGCAGTATCAGCCGCATCAATGATGAGACAGTTACGGCAGCAAGGCTGAGACAGATCACAGGCTTGCTTTTAGATATTCACGGTCAGCATGAGCATCAGTCTCTGCTGTATAAATCAAAACATCTTGAAATCCTGGATGCCTATGTCAAGGCTCAAACCCAACCGGCAAAAAAGAAGATGGAAGAGGAATACAAAAATTACTGTATTCTAAAGAAACGGCTATCCTCCTTTGAGATGGATCATGACGCCAGACTCAGAGAAGCGGACTTCCTGCGTTTTGAAATCCAGGAGATTGAAGAGGGCAATATAAAAGAAGGGGAGGAGGAGGAGCTGACCGCTCGTTACCGCCGTTTCTCCCATGCAAGACGCATTGCTGAAAATCTGAATGAAGCCTATGACAGCCTTCAGGCATATGCAGTTACAAGAGCCCTTCGGTCGGTGGAGCAGGTGACAGAGTATGATGAAGCATTGCAGAGCATAAGAGATCAGCTTTATGATGCAGAGGCCATATTAAGTGATGCCGGAAGGGAAATTTCAGCTTATATAAGCAGTATGGAGTTTGATGAGGAAAGCTGGAGACAGACGGAGGAGCGTCTGGATCAGATCCACAGCCTCCAAAACAAATACGGAGCTTCGGTTTTGGCAATCCAGGCCAGTCTGGAAGAAAAAGGAAACGCCTGGAAGAACTGGAAAATTATGATGCATTTAGGGAACAGACGGAAAAGAAGCTGAAAATTTCCACGGATCATCTTTGCAGACTCTGTACAGACTTATAAAAAAAAAAAAAAAGCATCGGTGGAGCTTGTAAAACGGATCCGGAGCGGACTTCTTGATTTAAATTTCCTGGATGTGGAATTTGATATGGAATTTGAAACGCTGGATCATTTTACGCCGGATGGCTGGGATGAGGTTCAGTTTCTTATTTCCACCAATCCGGGACAGCCTATGCGTCCTTTAAAGGATGTGGCTTCCGGAGGCGAGCTCTCTCGTATTATGCTGGCGATCAAGACGGTGCTGGCGGATTCCGATGAGATCCCCACGCTTATTTTTGATGAAATTGATACAGGCATCAGCGGACGCACAGCCCAGAAAGTATCAGAAAAGCTTTCTTATATTGCAGGCAGCCACCAGGTGATCTGTATCACCCACCTGCCTCAGATCGCAGCTATGGCGGATATCCATTTTGAAATACTTAAATCGGCCAGTGAGGGTTCCACTGCTACCACCATTGAACGTCTTGGACGGGAGAAAGCATAAGAGAGCTTGCCAGATTGTTAGGCGGCGCGCAGATCACAGAGGCAGTTCTTAAAAATGCACACGAAATGAAGGATTTGGCAGACCAGACAAAAAAGCCATGGATGGAAAGATAAAACCAGATTGAAATATGCCATGCAGACTCATACTAATGACAGGATCATTAGAAAGGAGGCAGGGCATATGATGAGGAGAACAGGGGATTTTACCGGAAGCTGGCCCTGGGGTTCTGGCTGTCAGCCATAGCCGGAGGGTCTTTGTGTGGCATCTTGCATACCGGGCAGTACCCGATCAGATCAGTATGCTTGAAAACCAGAAAGAGGAATTTTCATTTTCTCTGCCCTGGCGGGCTACGCTTTCCAGCGAAAGCGCAGAGGTATCCCTGGGAAATGAAAGCAATATTCCGGGGATGAGATCACTGTAAACAGCAGCGAGCCATTTCATGTTTTTCGGGAAAAAGGAAGTTATCAGATGAATCTGAAGCTTCTGGGCTGATCAAGCTGAAAGAAATACAGGTGGATGTAGTGGATACCAGGTATGCCATACCCTGCGGAAGTCCCATAGGAATCTATCTGAAATCTCAGGGAGTCATGGTGGTAGGAACCGGACGGATTACCAGGGAAGACGGCCGGGAGACCGAGCCGGCTTTCGGCAAATTAAAATCAGGGGATTACATTGAAGCGTTTAACGGAACGCCGCTGTCAACCAAGGAGGATCTGGTCAGGGAAGTGGGGAAGTGGAACGGGAGAAGCAAGTCTTACCATACGGCGCAGAGGAGAAAACATGGAGGTAGCCCTGTCTCCGGTAAAGGGAGAGGACGGAAGCTATAAGCTGGGGGCCTGGGTCAGGGATGATACCCAGGGGATCGGTACTATCACTTATGTGGATCCCAACGGACATTTCGGAGCCCTGGGCCATGGGATAAGCGACAGTGATACGGGAGAACTGGTGGAAATAGAGACAGGCGCTCTCTACACAGCTAAGATTATGGGAGTGGAAAAGGGAGAGGCGGGAAAGCCGGGGCTTCTTTCGGGGTGATCTACTATGGTCCGCAGTCCTGCAGGGGAGAGATTACCGCTAATACGGAGGACGGTATTTTTGGAATGGTCGATCAGCAGCTTAAAAAGCAGATCCAGGGAGAACCGATGGAGGTCGCCAGATGTCAGGAGGTAAAGCCGGGGCCGGCAGTCATCCGAACGGCTGTTTCGGGTGAAGTAAAGGACTATACAGTAGAAATACAGAAGGTGGATCAAAGCCCGTCCAAACGAAATAAGGCAATGGTTCTTAAGGTAACAGATCCAGAGCTTCTTTCGCTTACAGGCGGTATTGTCCAGGGACTTTCCGGTACTCCCATTCTTCAGAATGGAAAACTGGCCGGAGCTGTAACACATGTGTTTGTCCAGGATCCATCAAGAGGCTATGGAATACTGGCAGATGATATGATGAAATATGGGGAAGAATGAAAAGATGGGTTACAAATAGTCGAAAAACACTAAAAATGGTCGAAATTTTGTGTCTAAATTTGCGATTACCATATATTGTCAAATGACAATAAGTAACGGTATAATATAAAATGTTACTTTTAAAGACAAAGGGGCCGTAAATGGGCGGCTCCTTTGTGCTAGTTTGGACAAGGGGGATAATACTCCCGGTCCTGATGTAATAAGGAGGAAAAATGGAAAAGCAGGAACAATTAAACGTGGTAATTGTGGATGATAATCCCATGGTATTAAGTACTTTGATGAGATGATCAATGCCGAGGACGGGCTGACGGTCATTGGAAAAGCTGACAATGGAGAGGATGCCATTGATATGATAAAGGACACTACACCAGATATTGTGCTTCTGGATATGGTTATGCCAAAAGTAGACGGGATTACAATTGTTGAGAAATTCAATCACAGAGACACGTTTCGCAAGCATCCTGTTTTTATCATGCTCAGTGCTGCCGGAAGTGAGCTGGTTACGGAGGAAGCGTTTCAGGCCGGAGTAAATTATTATCTGATGAAGCCCTTTGACCGGGATATTCTCATGAGGAAGATCCGTCACGCAGGCCATCTTCCGCGCCGGATCACGGCAGGAAAGATGATGGAAGTGCCAAGGCCGGCTGTGATGGAAGAGCCTGCGGTTACAAAGGAAGAGTATATGGAAGAACATCTGGAAGCAGATATCACAAAGATGCTTCATGAACTGGGAATTCCCGCCCACATCAAGGGCTACCAGTATTTAAGAGATGCGATCATTATGGTTGTAAAGGATCAGGAAATGATGGGTTCTGTTACAAAAATTCTTTATCCAGCGATTGCCAAGAAAAATCAGACTACAGCCAGCCGCGTAGAGCGCGCGATCCGCCATGCGATTGAAGTGGCCTGGGGAAGAGGTAAAATGGAAACGATTGATGAGCTGTTTGGATACACCATCAGTACGGGAAAAGGAAAGCCTACCAATTCTGAATTCATTGCTCTGATTTCTGATAAAATATTCCTGGAATACAAAAAAATTTAAGACAAATCCTAAGAAAACAGCTTCCTAATTTTGAAAAAGTACGCTATACTATATGGTAAGGCAAAACGCCGCCTGGATACGTCAGGAGAGGGAGGGTTTGGATGAAGAAGATTTTATTTGCAGCTTCTGAAGCAGTACCATTTATTAAAACCGGGGGACTGGCAGATGTAGTAGGTTCTCTGCCAAAATGTTTTGATAAGGATTATTTTGACGTAAGAGTCATGATTCCCAAATATCTGTGCATCAAGCAGGAGTTGAGAGACAGGATGCAGTATGTGGATCATTTTACATGGATTATCTGGGACAGAGCCGTTATGTAGGAATTTTACAGTATGTCCATGAGGGGATCACATTTTACTTTATTGACAATGAAAGCTATTTTAACGGAGAAAAGCCATATGGCGATTGGTACTGGGATCTGAAAAGTTCTGCTTTTCTGCAGGGCTGCTCTTTCTGCCCTGCCTGTAATCGGCTTCCAGCCGGATGTGGTGCACTGCCATGACTGGCAGACCGGCCTGATTCCTGTACTATTAAAGGATACTTTCCGGGGAGGTGATTTCTTCCGCAATATGAAGTCTGTTATCACCATCCACAACTTAAAGTTCCAGGGGGTGTGGGATGTAAAGACCATCAAGCGTTTTACAGAGCTTCCAGATTACTATTTTGCTCCAGATAAGCTGGAGGCCTATAAGGACGGCAATCTGTTAAAGGGCGGTATTGTCTATGCGGATGCCATTACCACGGTAAGCAATACATACGCAGAGGAGATCAAGATGCCGTTTCTACGGAGAAGGCCTGGATGGCCTGATGCGGGCCAGGGCCAACAGTCTTCGGGGAATCGTAAACGGAATTGATTATGATGATTTTGATCCGGAGACCGATCCTTTTATCGCCCAGAAATATAATGCAAAGAATTTCCGCAAGGAAAAGGCGAAAAACAAAAAGGCGCTCCAGCAGGAGCTGGGACTTCCTGTGGATGAGAAGAAGTTTATGGTGGGTATTGTATCCCGTCTTACAGACCAGAAGGGCCTGGATCTGATCCAGTGTGTGATGGATGAGCTCTGCAGTGACGACATGCAGCTGGTGGTTCTTGGAACGGGTGATGAACGATATGAAAATATGTTCCGTCACTATGACTGGAAGTATCACGACAGGGTGTCCGCTCAGATCTATTATTCCGAGGCCATGTCTCACAAGATCTATGCGGCCTGTGACGCATTCCTGATGCCGTCCCTGTTTGAACCCTGCGGTTTAAGCCAGCTTATGGCCCTGCGCTACGGAACGGTACCCATTGTCCGGGAAACCGGCGGTTTGAAGGATACGGTTCAGCCATATAATGAATATGAGAGTACTGGAACGGGATTTTCCTTTGCCAATTACAATGCGCATGAGATGCTAGGCAGCATACGCTATGCCAAGTATGTATATTACAGCAGACGCCGGGAGTGGAACAAGATAATCGACCGTGCCATGGCGGCAGACTTTTCATGGAAGACCTCAGCAGCTAAATATCAGGAGCTTTATGACTGGCTGATCGGCTGAGACACTGCATTTAAACAGATAAATACCCGAAGAAAGGGAAAGAAACTACACTATGAATGTTTGGAACGATATGCTTGGCAATCAGATCCTTGTAAGTGCCGTAGTAGGCTGGACAGTAGCCCAGGTTTTAAAGACGCTCATCGACTGCGCTTTAAACAAAAGCTTTAATGCGGAACGTCTGGTGGGATCGGGCGGTATGCCAAGCTCCCATTCAGCTACGGTCTGTGCATTGACGACGGCTGCGGCGCTGGAATACGGCGCTGGCTCCTTTGAATTTGCCGTATCCTTTGTTCTGGCCATGGTCGTCATGTATGATGCCATCGGAGTGCGCAGAGAGACGGGAAAACAGGCAAAGCTTTTAAATTCCATTTTGATGGAAAATCCTCTGAAGCTCAATGCGGAGGTTCTTCAGGAGAAACTTAAGGAGTATGTGGGCCATACGCCCCTTCAGGTTCTGGCCGGAGCGATTTTGGGAATTGGCCTGTCTCTGCTTCTGGATTCCTATTATTGAGAAATCATCAGCAGCCCCTTACATTCATATGAACCAGCAGATGCGGACCGTGGCTTTTGCCATGGCCCCTTTTGCGTCGTAGGTATTTTCACGCGTACAGGCATATTCCCATATTTACAGATAAGAGCAGGAGAATAGAAATGAAAATGACAGAATATTTTAAGGGTCATCCGGTGGTTTTAGCTTCCGGTTCTCCCAGAAGAAAGGAACTTTTGGAACAGATTGGGATCAAAGCCCGGATCAGGCCCAGCGTGCAGGAGGAAAAGTCCCAGGCTGAGACGCCGGAGGAGCTGGTGATGGAACTGGCCGCTGTAAAGGCGCAGGATATTGCCGCAGGCTGTGAGTCTGGAACCTTAGTCATTGGAGCCGATACAGTGGTTGTCCTGGATGAGAAAATTCTTGGAAAGCCTCAGACCCCGGAGAGGGCTGTCGAAATGATACAGAAGCTTCAGGGCCGGGAACATCAGGTTTATACCGGTGTTACGGTAATCCTGTGTATGGAGAATGGAGAACTGCACGGAACATCCTTTGCGGAGCGCACAAATGTAGAACTCTGGCCCATGACAGAGGATGAAATTTCTACATATGCACAGAGCGGGGAGCCGCTTGATAAGGCAGGCGCATATGGGATACAGGGCAGTTTTGCGGCCTATATAAAGGGGATACAGGGAGATTATACCAATGTGGTAGGACTGCCTTTAGGGCGTCTGGTCCATGAGATGAACACACTTTTGACAGAAAATGGAGGAACACAGGATGATTAAACTTATAGTATCCGATGTAGATGGAACACTGGTAGAGGACGGATCTGCCGATATCAATCCGGAACTGTTTGAGGTGATCCTGAAACTGAGAGAAAAGGGGATTCAGTTTGCCATAGCCAGCGGACGGCCCTGGTCCAGTGTAGAGCATACCTTTGACCCGGTAAAGAAAAAGATTTTTTATATTTCCAATAACGGTTCCTATATTGGCTGCCATGGCCGCAGTCTTTATACCTATACGATTGATAAGAAACTGGCAGAACGGGTGATCCGCTCCGTCCGCCGTCATCCGGAGCTTGAACTTGTTTATGCCTGTGCCGGAGGAGATTATGTGGATTCAAAAATGAAGACCTTGTGCGCTGGCTTGTTGATGGGTATAAATTTAAGCTGAACCGGGTGGAAGATTTATTAGATCTTGAGGAGCCCCCTGTAAAAATATCTATTTACAAGCCGGACGGCATCGAGGAGGCCACCGTTTTGTGTTTGATGAATTTGGAACAGAGCTTAAGCTTGCCTGTGCCGGAGATATGTGGATGGACTGCATGGCTTTGGGGGTAAATAAGGGAAATGCTGTAAAAACCATTCAGGAGAGTCTGGATATCCGCCCGGAAGAAACAATGGCGTTTGGCGATCAGCTCAATGATCTTGAGATGCTTGATCAGGCATACTACAGCTTTGCTGTGGCAAATGCCAGAGAGGAAGTGCGCCGGGCTGCCAGATTTCAGGCGGATAGCAATGTAAATGACGGAGTTTTGAAAATTCTTAAATATCTTCTGTAGAATGTACGACTGGAAAGGAGACTTCATTGGACCAGAGAAGGAAGGATAAAAAAAGAAAATGGTTCCGGCCTTTAAAGCAGGGATTTCTGATCGCGTTTTCAGCGGGATGTCTGGCGGCCTGCGGACAGACGGCATCCTATCAGAACGCAAAGGGTTCTGCAGCAGAGTACACGCCGGGCAGATCATGACTGTTGCGGCGACGGAGCGCAACCGCTATCAGAACATCTACACCGGACAGCTCTGGTCTGTTGCGGCTGATGGATCGGGAACCACCTTTGAATCCCTTTAAAAGGCCAGATGGAGCAGTTTTGACAGAACTGGCAGCCATAAATCTTTGGCAGAAGAAAAAGGGGTTGAGCTTACCAATCAGGAAAAGACGCAGGTGCAGAGTCTGACGGATACCTATTTTTCATCCCTTACACCGGAGGATCTGGATTATATGAAGGTATCCAAGGATGAAATCTACGATTTATACAGCAAATATTATCTGGCGGATAAAACCGTATCTCAGCTGACAGATGAAAAAGCGCTGGAGGTAAGTGACGCAGAGGCAAAGTGATCCGGATTCTGCAGATTGAAACAGATACAGAAGAAAAGGCGGAGACGCTGTGGAAAAAGGTCAATGAGCCAAAAGCTGATTTTGCTTCTATCGCTGAAAAGAGTCGGGCGGCAGCCAGGTCGAGTTTCAGCTGGAGTGGAGCGATACATTAAATGCTTTGGAGGAGACGGCTTTTTATCTGGAACGGGATCAGATCAGCGAAATTATTTCCTGGGAAGGGAAATTTTATATTCAAAAATGCATATCGGCCTATGATGAGGAAGCTACAGCTGCCAGAAAGCTCCGGCTTTGGAAGAAAAAAGCCAGAGCCTTTGACCAGATTTATACGCCGTTTATTCAGAACCATCCGATCCGCCTGAAAACGGGATTTGGGAGGGCGTGGACTTTTCACAGGGAGAAGAGTGCACCTCCGATGATTTTTTTCAGCTGTATCATGAGATGGGGGAATGAAAGCGAAATTCCTTCTTTTTGTTGATACGGCGAACCTTTGCCCGGGGAACATATTTGCCGCAGTGCTGGCAGTAGGTTTTGTGGCAGGCGTTCCGCCCTTTTTGGCAGAGGCCAAACGCTTCATAATACTTACAGGGGATTTCTCTGTACTTAGCCATTTTTACGCCTCCTCTCCTGCTTTGAAGTTGTATACCGGGCGCAGGATTTTTTCTATGGATACGGCATCAGCCGCCGCCGAACGGATTTCCTCCAGAGACCGGTAGGCAAAGGGGGCTTCATCTAATGTCCTCCTGGAGATGCTGGGGGAATAGATCCCTTTCATTTCTTTTTTGTAATCAGAAAGAGTCCAGTGTTTTCCCACATCTACTCTTTTCATGATCCGCCCTGCGCCGTGAGGGGCGGAACAGTTCCAGTCAGGATTTCCAGACCTTTTCCGAGAATAACCCCGTCTTTCATATGAATGGGAATAATAACAGGTTCATCTTTTTGGGCCGAAATGGCGCCTTTGCGCAGGATGGGGATTTTGGGTCTGATCCACATAGTTATGCTGGCAGGAAATGACCGTATCCGCTTTCCACTTCATTCCGCGGAGAAGTTCATCCAGAATAGCTTTCCGGTTCAGTGCGGCAAACTGCTGTGTCAGTTCAAGATCATTTAAATACTGCTCTTTTAAACCGCTTTCCAGCCATGTGAGCTCATATGGAACGTGAAGGCCCTGTTTTTTTAAGTATTTCTGGCCTTTTTTCATATAATGATCGAAAATATTCTTTCCGAGACAGCGGCTTCCAGAATGAATGATAACGTAAAAACAGCCATTTTCATCCTGATCCAGTTCAATAAAATGGTTTCCTCCGCCCAGACTTCCCAGACTTAAAACGGCTTTTACCTCATTGATGCTGTTTTTGCAGCAGAAGGCTTCCGGATGGAAGTGATCTGCGTATCGGTGGAGTGTTCTGCGGATTTGTGAGCCAGAGGGAATGTTCCCGGATGTGAGTCGAGCTTGGGAAAATGATCCGTTTCGGTTTGCCGGACAGTCTGGCCATGGTAATTCCGCAGCCGATATCGAATTCCTACCGTTTGCGGCAAGATCTTTTCCGACAGTGGCAGTAAAACCGATGGTGCCTGCCTTTCGGGATGGACATCCGGCATGATGCGGATCTTGCTGCCTTCAAAGGCTGGATTGTCACAGAGCATCTGGATCTGGGCCAAAGCATATGGCTCAATGGAGGTTTTGGGGTTATTTGTGTGATAAATGATAGCGGATGTATAGATTCCAGTTACTGTTTTCATTGTATTCCTTTCTCTGTAAGGGTGTTTTGCCTGAAAAGGGCGCAAAAACACCTCATAAACGGTTAGGCTCAGAGGCGGGAAACTGGAAATATTTGGAATGGACTTTGCCTGTGAATACAGAAATATCCAATCAGATATGGAGTTTAGAACCTCTGAGAAATTTGACTGCTGTATCGTTGTTTATAGCTGCATT
>SCPP01000361.1_pt1 | contig 18879 bp, 37 predicted proteins | sample 6106811 | NCBI WGS metagenome assembly SCPP01 (sample SAMN10720449, study PRJNA508395) | human gut metagenome | isolation source: Participant 2 stool, 15 month | host: Homo sapiens | collected 2018
GCATATCATTATTCTCCTTTTGCAGTGTTTCAATCTATTGCTGCTATTATTTCTCCATTGCCATAGTGCCTGTACGCAAAATCTTTACAATATGATATGGCTTACAGCATTCCTAAAGGAATCAATGTAGAAGGAGTTCCTGTGAGGTTCACAATCATATCAGTGGGAAACATTTAAAATATTTGCATGGAACACATTCGCAATTGCAACCAATTGATCAGAAGTCATATCGCTGCGTTCCAACTTAATCAGTAAATGCTCTCTCACTACGGCCTCATTATCATTGAGCACAGTTACTTGTTCAATTTCTACCAGTTTGCTTAATTGTTTATCCACCTGCCGTACAATACGGTCATCCCTTATTACTACAATTAAATTCTAGATTTGGTATTATCCTCTGTTTGTGCCGCTACAATACTTTTTATATTGTAACAACGACGGCTAAATAAACCTGCAATACAAGCAAGACGCCTGCGGCATGTGCCAATACGGATAGGATGTAATCTTTTCTTCATTATGATTCATGATAGCGACCTCACTTTCTTACATTTCCAGTATTGGTTCTTCTGCAGACGCACCGGCAGGAACCATTGGCAATACATTAAAATCACGATGAATATGACAAGCTACCAAAACAGGCTCTTTCAAACTGAGTGCCTCTTTCAGTACAGGAATCAACTCATCCTTAGTATGGATTTCAAATGCTTTTACTCAAATGCTTCGGCTAATTTTACAAAGTCGGTTTTCTTATCCTGTGTCGTTTTGAGAAAAACGATTGTCATAAAACAATTTTGCCATTGGCGTACCATACCCAGCACAGAATTGTCCACAACCAGTTCCATCATCGGGATTTGATATTTTGCCAAAGTAGAGAGCTCATTGCAGTTCATATGAAAACTACCGTCTCCTGCAATATTAATAATCTTTTTATCAGGATTGGCTACCTGGGCTCCATAGCTGCTCCAAGACCAAAACCCATGGTGCCAAGCCCGCCTGATGTAATGAATTGTCGCGGATGACGGAATTCATAAAACTGTGCAGCCATTTGATGCTGACCTACTTCTGTTGCAATAATAGCTTCTGATTTAGTTAGTTCATTCAAAGCATCGAATAACATTTGAGGTGTTACACCCTGAGGGTCAATTGCTTGTTGTTGTGTAATGGATACTCTTGTTTCCAAGTTTTAATTTGTGCAATCCACTCTTTATGATTCTGTTGTTCCAGTTTTCATTGAGTAAAGACAGAATCTGTTTGGCATCTCCTCTTAATTTTAAAGTCACATCAATATTCTTATTAAACTCTGCGGGATCAATATCAATTTGGATAATTGGGCAATGACGTGCAAACAGGTTTGCGTTACAAATCACACGGTCTGAAAACGTGTACCCACTGCTAAAACAGGTCACAATGCTTTAAAGCCTCCGCCGCTGTTTTTGTTCCGTGCATTCCAAGCATACCCATATAACGGTCATCCGCTTGGTCAAATCCACCTTGGCACATCAACGAACAAGAAACAGGCGCATCTATTTTTTCCACTAAAGTTTTCAGTTCATCGCAAGCCTCTGCTGCAAGCAAACCGCCGCCTGTATAAAACAAACGGACGTTCACTTTTAGAAATTAACTCCAACGCACGTTCTATTTTGGATGCCTTTATCTCTACCGGCTTTTTGCTGATTGGCAAATGCATTGCTGCCTGCTGTGCTTCATCCAACGCTTTTGTTGCAGGAGTAAATTCATATAGTTGTCCCGTGATGTCCTTTGGAACATCAATTAATACAGGACCTTTTCTGCCTTCCTGCGCAATACGGAATGCCTGACGAATGGTATCTGCCAAGTATTCAATTTTCTTTACAATAAAGTTATGCTTTGTAATCGGCATGGTAACGCCTGTAATATCTACTTCCTGAAAGCTGTCCAAACCTAACAAGTTTAAGTTTACATTACCTGTAATGGCCACCATCGGAATGGAATCCATATAAGCAGTTGCAATACCTGTTACTAAATTGGTAGCTCCCGGACCTGATGTAGCAATACAAACACCTGTTTTTCCGCTGGAACGAGCATAACCGTCTGCCGCATGGGCAGCACCTTGTTCGTGCGCCGTACAAATGTGATTGATACGGTCGCTGTACTCGTAAAGCGCATCATAAATATTTAAGATTGCTCCGCCCGGATAACCAAATACTGTGTCAACATGCTGTTCTAATAAGCATTCCATAATGATTTGTGCACCTGTTAATTTCATGGTAGCATTCTCCTTTACATGATGTTCTTTACATAATATAAGTGATATTGATAAAATATTGAGAAGTTTACGATATAAAAAGCCCTCGCCTCTATTGCAAAAATAGAGACGAAGACTAAACTCCGCGGTACCACTCAATTTATTGTCAAAGACAATCCCTCACTGCATCTAACAATGCATGCTTTGATAACGGTAAGAAACCGGGCTTAGCTTACTTCTTCGTGGTTCAGCCGCCTGCTCAAGGGTGATTCCATACAGAACTCGTACTGTCTCACACCACCCGACAGTTCTCTGATACAAGCCCTCTGTACTTCCCTTTCAATGCATTTCATCTATTACTTTAAATAATATTCCTTACTCGGAATTTTGTCAAGTCATAAAAGTAATTTTCAATGAAAACATTTGTATGTATAAAGTAATAAATACAATTGATTACCGTCACTTCATATGACTGTACAATTACACGAAAATAGCATGTACTATATGCACAATAATTCCAATTGCTAGTATAATGGAAAATGAGATATGTATTATTTTCCATACAGAAGGCGACATCTTTTTCTTAACATATGCAAAACAATGCACAAAGCAGAAGTATCCATACAATCTTTCCGCTGAGGCAGCAGATTGTTCTGCAAAAAAACCATGTACCAATGAAAGAATTAGAAGCAACCAAGCATACACTGAATGATATTTTGTTATCAAATATATAAATCTAAACTTTGAATTCATCTGCAATCTTTTCACAGGTTCTAACATACATCACAGAAATAACAATATTAAAATAAAGACAATACCGGAGTTGATAATTGTGATAACCATGAAGCCTCCTACAGAAGTTAGTTTATGCTAACTTTCTGTATTATACAAACCTGTAGGGATTGTCAATATTTTTCCTAAAATCATAATGCTTCAATTTCTAGCTTTTCAATTATCATTGTCTCTAAATAATTGCTAAGTAATAACTATATGGATATTTGGTCTAAAAATTCCTGTTAATTTTGCAAGTACCACACCGTAATTGGTAATGGGAACGCCTTGCTGCTCAGCTTGTTCCACACGCGTTAACACATGTTTGCGATTAAACATACATGCCCACAATGAATGATCAATTGATATTCACTTAAATCATTAGGAAATTGAGAACCACTAACTACAGTTATCCGCAATTGTTCTCCATACCTTTTCTCAGCATATTGGGAATTTTCACTCTCCCGATATCCTCCTGAAGCGGCGCATGGGTACAGGCTTCCGCAATTAATACATGACTGTTATCATTTAGGTATCTAACGCATTGGCTCCTTTTATAAAAACAGACAAATCACCTTTATATGCTGCCAACAAGATAGAAAAAGAAGTCAGCAATGTTCCCTCCGGTTTCAATGGATAAACCTGTGCAAACACCTGAGAATCTGTAATGATTAATTTGGGCGGTTTTGCAAGCGCCTGCAGCGCGGTGGACAATTGTTCCGTGGTAACACACATTACCACACAATGATTGTCCAGTAAATCCCGAATGGTTTGTACCTGGGGCAAAATCAACCTCCCTTTCCTGTTTATCCTGCGGCATTACTAAAAGTACCCACATCTTCAGGCTGCACCAGGGAACCTGTTAAGCTTTGCGCTTCAAAATCAAGGAGGGCAGCAGACGCAGGATTTCATTTTGATTTCTGAAATTCCTTTTTTCTTTTGCACTGACCAATAAGGGAGTAAAGAAAAACACTGTTCAATTTGCCCTTTTATTTCCTGTACCTGCTCAATACGGTCAATTTGATTGACAACAGCAGTATTGGGATATTACGTTGCTTGAGCATAGCAATCCACTGTGCTTCAGATTCCATTTGCATATCTGCAAATACCATAACAGCGATGTCCGTTTTGTCTAACACAGCTTTCGTTTTTCAATACGCATGCTTCCTAAGTCGCCTGAATCATCAAATCCCGCTGTATCAATCAGCAAACACGGCCCAATCGGATGTATTTCCATCGCTTTTGATACAGGGTCGGTTGTAGTTCCTTTCACATCACTGACCAAAGCAATCTCCCTGTCCGTAATGGCATTGAGCAAGAAGATTTTCCACTGTTACGTTTCAAAAATACCAATGTGTAATCTGTTTCCAGAAGGAGTATTGGCCAAACTCATCAGAATGTCTCCTTTCTTTTTTATTAAAAACGGAAATCACGTTTTCCTTCTTTCATTAATTCCAAACGGTTGATTGTAATCTGCCGCACTTTATCGCTGCCGATATGTTTCAGTTCTTCCAAAATAGCACGCTCACCTTTTCTTCTTGTGTCATCGCTGGCATAATCTTCTAGATATTCCTTTAATGTCATAAGTGCATTTGGCTGACAGCAGTTTGCAATTTGTCCTGATTTTTACAAGCTGCATAAAACGATCTCCCGTTCTCCCTTCACGGTAACATGCTGTACAAAACTAGGATAAATCCGCCATCCAACAGCCAATTCACAATTTGATCCAGAGTTCTGGTATCATTTAAATCAAATTGTGCGGAATTTTCTTCTTCCGGCTCTTCTTCCGCATACCTCCTACACTGGTACGTGAACCGCCGCTTAACTGAGAGAACCCCTAAATTCAAAACGCGTTCTCTTTGTCTTTGCGATTCCCTTGTAGAAATAATCATACCTGTATAAGGAACTGCAATACGGAGTACTGCTACAATTTTTCAAAAATTTCATCACTGATTGCATCTTTAAACTCTTGAGCATCAATATCATCTGCAGGACGGATACGAGGCACACTGATGGTATGAGGACCTACACCCATGGCAGCCTCCAAATGTTCCGCATGCATCAGTAACCCCACAAAATCATAACGGTACATATTCAGTCCAAATAAAACGCCGATTCCACATCGTCAATGCCGGCTTCCATTGCTCTGTCCATTGCTTCCGTATGATAGGCATAATTATGCTTTGGACCGGTAGGATGCAGTTTCTCATAATTTTTCCTTATGGTAGGTTTCCTGAAACAAAATATAGGTACCAATGCCTGCATCTTTAATTTTTATAGTTCTCTACTGTAGTTGCCGCAATATTTACATTTACTCTGCGAATAGCGCCATTTTTATGTTGGATGCTATAAATAGTTTCAATACTTTCTAGAATATATTCCAGAGGATTGTTCACAGGATCTTCTCCGCCCAAAGCCAAACGTTTGTGGCCCATATCCTGCAATGCAAGAACTTCCTGCGAATTTCCTCCTGCGTCAATTTTTTCTGCAAATCGTTTTATTTTTATAATGATAAGGACAATAGGTGCATCCATTGACACAATAATTGACAAGTACAGCGGCGCAAACATAACAATACGATTGCCGTATAATTTTGTTTGATTTGCTTTGCCAGATGAAACATCTGCTGATTTAAGTCCGCTTGGTCACATTCTAACAGTACAGCTGCCTCTCTATGGGTAAGCCCCTTGCAATCTTTTGCTCTGTTAATCAGCTGCTCAATTAGTTCACGGTTGCTTTGTTTTGTTTTGCATATGCAATCGTGTCTAAAATTTCCTTATCATCAATAAACTCTGTAGCTACTCTTGATTTTACATCATACATAAACATACACTCCTCTTCTGCAGATATCAGTTATCCTTCGGATGTTTTAGAGTAAATGGTCTTTACGGTAATACCTTTAAGCATACCAAGTTTTCCGACAGCGCACTGATTACATTGTTGGGAGCATCTACTACTACACTGATAATGCTTAATTTTTCTCACGATGAGGTAAACCCATTCTTCCGATAATGTAGGAGCCATACTCATGTAATATACAATTTAGCTTTTCTGTTGCATTTAAATCCTCCACGATAATACCAATTAGTCCAATTCTGGTTTCCATTTAACTCAATCCTTTCTTTCTGATATGAAAAAAAAAAAGACTCTCATACCAAAAGCGGTATAAGAGTCATACACGAAACACACCTTTCAAAACAAAAATTTGCTTGAGGTGTCGTAGATTCGTAACGATTTTGACCGCCTTCTTACTTGGGACGAACCCTTGTATATATCAGAACGATTCTTTTTTGCAACATCATCTGCTCTTTCAGAATCATCTTCCAGATAAGATGTATTTTAGCATAACACAACGTATTACAAGAAGGCAAGACAAACTCAATGCAATTGTGTATAAAATTTCTCCGGTAGTTCTGTAGGAAATCAACGAGAATCCTCAGATAAATGCCAAATTTCCGAACAATACTTATTTTACTATGGACGAAATGAAATAATTATTGTATAATTTCATGTTGAATCAATGTATTTTATAAATGATATATTAATTATATAAAGGTTAACTTCAATCATCGTCACTTGATTAGGAAGGAGTACATATGAGAATTTCTACCAAAGGTAGATATGCTCTTCGCCTTATGTTGATCTTGCCGTAAACGGTAATGACAATTATATCAGCATAAAAAATATTTCAACAAGGCAAGAAATATCTGATAAATACCTAGAACAAATTATTAATCAACTTTGTAAGGCTGGTTTTGTAAAAGTGCCAGAGGCGCAAACGGCGGCTACCGTCTTTCCAGAGAACCTGAAGATTATACTGTAGGCATGATTTTGAATGTAATGGAGGTACCCTTTCTCCCGTTCCTTGTTTAGACTATGAGACAAATACCTGTCCTCGTTCTAACGCTTGCATTACATTAGATGTTTGGCGTCAAATACATGAAGCTGTTCAGAATGTAGTGGACAATATTACACTGGCTGATTTAGTGAAAAAATATCATACAGAATGCGGTGAGGAAGGAATTGCTCCGTGTTATGATCAGGATATGAAAAAATTATTATCTTAACTATGTCGTTTTTCAAAGACACTTCCAATGGAAGTGTCTTTTTTTTTTTTTTTGTCTAAATCACATGCTAAATTAACACTGTATCACCTATAACTATTACCGGTTATAACCAAAACCAATAACAAACCATAATTGGAAATTTAACTACAAAATATTTTCAAATTTCTATTGACATCTATAAATTTATTGGATAGAATGAAACAGGTTCAAATATTACTAATTCTATATGAATTATATATTTTGATTAGAGGTGTAGTTATGCCAATCAAAATATTGCAATATGGTTTCGCTGCTACAGCGATAGACCTAATGTGATGCTCATATTTCATACAATATAAAACAAATATGAACAGAAAGTGAGTATCTAAATTATGAGCAACAAAACTGGAGATTTGAAACACAACAATTACATACCGGACAGGAAACACCTGACTCTGCAACAGATGCCCGTGCAGTCCCAATTTATCAGACTACTTCTTATGTATTTAAAGACTGCGAACAAGCAGCAAATCGTTTTAATTTAAGCGAAGGCGGCAATATTTATAGCCGATTGATGAATCCTACTACAGATGTATTTGAAAAACGTATTGCCGCTTTGAAGGTGGTATTGCCGCACTGGCAACGGCTTCCGGTTCTGCTGCCATTACCTACGCAGTAAAAAATATTACCCGCGCAGGCGACCATATTGTGGCAGCTTCCACCCTATATGGAGGTACCTATAATTTATTTGCCCATACATTGCCCGAGGACAACATCATCACAACTTTTGTTGACCCTGATACCGTACAAAATTTTGAAGACGCTATCCAGGAAAACACCAAATTGATTTTTATTGAATCTCTGGGCAATCCAAATTCCAGCATTATTGACGTAAAAGCAGTAGCAGATATTGCCCATAAACATGGCATTCCTCTGATTATTGACAACACATTTGCAACCCCTTACCTATTCCGTCCCATTGAACACGGCGCTGACATTGTGGTACATTCCGCAACAAAATTTATTGGCGGTCACGGAGCCGCATTGGGCGGTGTGGATTGTAGACGCGGGTAAATTCGATTGAACTCAGATAAATTCCTGACTATCCCAACCTTACGACAGTTATCATGGCATTAACTTTGCAAAAGATGTAGGTGCGGCAGCTTATATTACCCGTATCCGCACCAATTTGCTTCGGGATACCGGTGCAACTCTAAGTCCATTCCACTCTTTCCTATTCATTCAAGATTGGAAACGCTCTCTTCGTGTAGAACGCCATACGGAAAATGCGCTGAAAGTGGTTGAGTTTTTGAAACAACATCCCAAGTAGAACGCGTCAACCATCCGTCCTTGCCTGACAGCAAATATTATGACTTATATCAGCAATACTTCCCAAAGGCGCCGGCTCTATCTTCACTTTTGAAATCAAGGAGGAGAACAAGAGGCAAAACGCTTTATTGACTCCTTGAAATCTTCTCTCTTCTTGCAAATGTGGCAGATGCAAAATCTTTGGTCATCCATCCTGCAAGCACGACCCATTCTCAATTAAATGCGGAGAATTAAAAGCCTGTGGTATTCCCTAACACAGTACGCCTCTCTATTGGTATTGAACATATTGATGACATTATTGAAGATTTGACACATTTACAAAACTTTAATGAGAATAACCCCTTATATTTTCTCAAATCATTCTATCCTATTTCTTAATTACATTTTAGATGGAAAAATCGAAACATCTCATTGATTTGGGTTTGATTCCATCTTTTTGATATAATATTACCAATCTAAAATAATTTTGTAACTATAAAACATCCTTTAGAGAGGATTTATCACACATGAAAATAATTGATTTGATTGAACAAAATCGCGTCACTTTTCCTGCGAAATTTTTCCGCCAAAACCACATATCCCGTTGGATGAATGTAAAGCGTTATCAAAGGAATTGCCAAGACCAATCCTGACTTTATCAGCGTTACATATGGTGCAGGCGGCAGTAATTCAAACGCACCATTGAAATTGCAGACCATATTCAAACACAATATCAAATTCCGGCGCTGGCGCATCTCACTTGCGTAGCATCTGCCAAATCTGATATTGTCACTACATTACATCAATTAAAGACAAGCATATTACCAATATATTAGCCCTGCGCGGTGATGTCCCTCAAGGTATGAATCCGGAAGACGCTGTGAAAGATTACCGCTATGCATATCAATTGATAGAAGACATCAAATCTCAAGATTTCTGCGTAGGTGCAGCATGTTATCCCGAAGGACATATTGAATGCAGCCGTAAAATGGACGATATTGACCATCTCAAACAAAAGTAGACTGCGGCTGCGATTTTTTAACCACACAAATGTTTTGATAACCAAATTTTATACAATTTTTTGTATTTTGGCCAAAGGAATCCATGTTCCCATTGTTGCGGGAATTATTCCTGTAACCAACAGCAGCCAAATTAAGCGTATTCGTCAGCTTTCCGGAACATATTTGCCGGAACGTTTGGGCGCTATGGTCGAAAAATTCGGCGACAATCCTCTTGCAATGAAGCAAGCCGGAATTGCCTATGCTACAGAACAAATTATTGATTTAATTGCTAATGGTGTAAAAGCCATTCATTTATATACTATGAATAAACCGGATATTGCAGAAACCATTGTTTCAAATTTATCTGAAATTTTGGACAAGCGTACAGCTGTTGTTTCGGTCTAAGGAGAATGAATGATATTATGGATATTAGCCGCAAAGAAATACTGCGCTATTTAGGATACCGCAGAAAACCCGATGAGGTTGTTGCAAACAGTATCGAATCTTGTCTTGCCGAGTTACTCAGAGTCATCTCACCAAAATGTATTTATCAAATTTTCCCAGTTACTTTTGGTGAAAATCATCTTGTAACCATCGGCTCTATTTCCATTCAGAGTAAAATTTATCTCAGCATATTAATGGCTGCAAAGAAGCAGCTATTTTGCAGCTACACTTGGCGCACAAAACCGATTTACTGATTCAAAATACAACAAATTAGATATGAGCAAGGCCGTTATTCTTCAAGCTTGTGCCGCAACTGTGATTGAAGCATACTGTGATGAGCAGCAAGATTTTATAAAAGAAGAGGCAGGCAAACAAGGGTTGTATTTACGTCCTCGTTTCAGTCCCGGCTATGGCGATTTTCCGCTTACCTATCAAAAGACTTGCTAGGTGTGTTAAACTGCCAAAAACGCATTGGCCTTACCGTCATGGATAGCCTTATTTTAGCACCGAGTAAATCTATCACCGCTGTTATTGGATTGACAGAAGAATCCACAACCTGCCATATTGCAAGGTGCATGACTTGTCAGGCAAAACTGTCCGTTTAGAAAGGAAGAATAACCATGGATATTTTAAAGCAACTTGGAAAACGTATTATTTTCTTTTGAGGGCGGCATGGGTTCCATTTTACAGCAAAATGGACTTGCCCGGAGAATTGCCTGAAGTCTGGAATGTAGGAAAACCTGAGTTCATTTTAAATGTACATCGAGAATATTTAAAAGCAGGATGCGATATAGTCAAAACAAATACATTTGGCGCAAACTCCATTAAAATGGAAGACAGCGGTTACACAGCAAAAGAATTGATTGAAAAGCAGTTTCCATTGCAAAACAAGCAGTAAACGAAAACGGTCATGGATTGGTTGCTATGGATATTGGTCCTACAGGCAAACTGCTTCGCCCATTGGGAGATTTGAATTTGACGGGGCATACGAAGCATTTAAAGAAATGGCTATAGTAGGCGAACAAGCAGGAGCTGATGTAGCTCTGATTGAAACCATGAGCGATACACATGAAGTAAAGGCAGCGGTACTGGCGGTAAAAGAAAATACAAAATTACCTGTATTTGTTACCATGACATTTGACGAAAATGCAAAACTACTGACAGGCGGAGATATTCCCGCGGCAGTGGCACTGTTGGAAGGCCTCGGCGTAGATGGAATCGGCTTTAACTGCGGACTTGGTCCAACACAAATGAAAGCGTTTATGAAAGAGCTGACAGCCTGCTGCTCCACTCCTATTATTGTAAATCCCAATGCAGGTTTGCCTAAAAATATAAACGGACAAACTGTATACGATGTAAATCCCGAAGAATTTGCAAAAGAAATGCTCGATATTGTTATGGAAGGCGCCTGGATTATCGGCGGTTGCTGCGGAACAACTCCCGCACATCTTGCAGAAACCATCAAGGTATGTAAAGGTATTATGCCTGTTCCCCTAGAGCAGAAGAATCTTACCGTCATCTCTTCCTATACCCATACCGTTCAGTTTGGTCCTCGCCCACTATCATAGGAGAGCGTATCAATCCAACAGGTAAATCTCGTTTTAAGCAAGCCTTGCGTGATCATGATATGGATTATATCTTAAAAGAAGGCATTACTCAGCAGCAAAACGGAGCACATGTATTAGATGTAAATGTGGGCTTACCAGAAATTGATGAAGTACAATTAATGCAAGACGCAATCAAAGAAATTCAAAGTGTAATCGACCTTCCGTTACAAATTGATACCACAGATCCATAGCAATGGAAAAGCCATGCGTATATATAACGGAAAGCCGTTAATTAACTCTGTAAACGGAAAAGAACATTCTATGCACGAAGTGTTCCCTCTTGTAAAAATACGGTGGTGTTGTCATCGCCTTAACTTTAGATGAAAACGGCATCCTCCTACCGCAGAAGGACGTTTGGAGGTTGCGAAAAAATCATTGCGACAGCTGAAACATATGGTATTCCAAAACAGATTTGATATTTGACGTACTCGCTATGACCATTAGTGCCGAACAAGAAGCAGCTGCCGTAACATTAAAGGCATTACAGCTCATTCGCGACGAATTGCCTATACTTCTTTAGGTGTTTCCAATATTTCTTTGACTGCCCCAACGAGAAAATATTAATGCCTCATTTTTACAATGGCTCTACAAAATGGATTAAGTGCGGCTATCATGAATCCCGGTTCACAAGGTATGATGAAAGCATATTATTCTTACTGTGCACTAAGCGGTGTTGACAAACAATGCATGGAATATATTTCTGTTTACTCGGACAAACAACAGAGGCAACCGCCCTATCGGAGCTAATATACCTCTGGATCAAGCCGTTATCAAAGGACTAAAAGAAAGTGCTCATGCAGCTGCAAGAATTGTTAAAACAATGGAGCCATTAGAAATTATCAACAAACTATTGGTACCGGCTCTGGATGTTGTTGGTAAAGAATTTGAACAGGGCACACTGTTCCTTCCTCAATTGTTGATGAGTGCCGAAGCTGCCAAAGCTGCTTTTGAAGCAATTAAAGTACATTTTGAAAAAGCGGCACTGTTCAGGAAAAAGGAGAAAAATTATTCTGGCAACTGTAAAGGTGATATCCATGATATTGGGAAAAAATATTGTAAAAGTTGTTTTAGAAAACTATAGCTATGATGTCATTGATCTTGGAAAGATGTTGACCCAGGTTTGGTTGTAGATACTGCCATAGAGCAAAATGTTCAATTGGTAGGACTTAGCGCACTAATGACAACTACTGTTGTAAATATGGAAGAAACCATTCGATTATTAAAAAAAAGCTCCTCATGTTAAAGTTATGGTAGGAGGCTGTATTAACGCAAGAATATGCAGATATGATACATGCAGACTTTTATTCAAAAGATGCAATGGGCTCTGTATATGCGCAAAGATTATTCGGAAAGAATAATCATACAAAATCCCTCTCAAGTATGATAATACATTGGAAGGGGATTTTGTTGATCTATAGTTTAGGAAAATGTAGTAAGTAAAGAATATTTGCTATAATTATTCTGCCGGAATCAGTCCAACATCTTCAATTACTTGTTTACCTTCGTCAGATTTTATAAAATCAAACCAAGCCTTTACAAGTTCACTGTCAGTACCTTTTATAAATTTGAATAAATGGTCTGGATACTTTATAGGTACCATTCAGAATATTTTCATCTGTAGCCTCAACACCGTCAACTTTTACAGCTTTGATGGATGGAGATACGGATGCCAAAGAGATGTAACCAACTGCTGCAGGGTCGCTTGCTACACGATTTAATACTTCACCTGTTGAAGTTAACTCTGCTGCATAGTTTGCTTCACCCTCTACACCGAAAATAGCCTCAAAACCATCTCTTGTTCCGGAAGAAGCCTCGCGGCCCAATACTGTAATAGCTTTATCTTGTCCGCCAACTTCGCTCCAGTTGGTAATTTCACCTGTAAAATTTTTGCAATTTGCTCTTGTGTTAAATCGCTTACAGGATTATCTTTATGTATTGCAATTGCAATACCGTCTGTTGCAATTTGAACCACCTCAAATTGATCCGGATTTTCACTGTCTTTTAATTCACGAGAAAGGTCACCAATCAAAGCAGTTCCGGCAAGTACAGCTTTGGAAGCATCACCGGAACCGGTTCCGCTTTTTCTACTGTAACACCAGGATTTTGCTCATGGAATACTTCACCCAAAGCTTGGCAAACAGTTGCCATGGATGTAGAACCATTCAAAGTTAGTTTTCCGCTTAAAGAACTTTCTGCGGTACCCTCCGGATGTACCGGTATCAGTAGTTCCACAACCCGCAAATAGCGCCGCTGTAGAAACCATGAGAGCAGAAGCAAGTACTGCTGTAAAATTCTTTTAATTTTTGTTTTCTCATTTTTCTTTCTCCTCATCTGTTTGTTAAGATGAGTTTAGTTTACAGCCTGTTTGTAAACACTGCGTTAAAATTAATTTAGAGTTCATTTAAAAGCTCAATATCATTTTAATACCAATTTAACAAAACATAATGGTACAAGAACCCCTTATAATGGATGGGTGACCATTATTCCATATCTCCCTGTACAAATAAGAAAAACGCCATTAATTTGTAAATATCACGTTCAATGTTATCGGGAAAAAACATTCTAATATAAATAAAATACCTTAATGTAGAAAGTAAATTAATTCAATATAATATGTTTAAGACCTAAATCGTTAAAACAACTTTCTCGATGCAAATACAAAAGATAAATCTAACTCTATATTTACTGTTTCTTTTAGTCTTATAATAAGGCAGACCCTATTTGTTTATTAAAATGAGAAAAGAGCGGCAATGATAATTGTAGCTAACATCAATAATGCACAGCCATTGCAACAATACGAATGATCCATGTTCGTTTATCAATTTTCTTTTTTTTTTAACCATAAAATGCTGCCTCTTTTCCGATAAAATATATTTATATTTATGATAATCAATGGTTTTACAAAATCAAGTTGATTTTGTATTTAAACTGTAAGAATTTAAGAAAATAAGTCTTCCATAGCATGGACAGTTGACATAAGTACTACAATACAATAAAATAAAATAGATTATATTTATTTTATACATATATAATATAGCATGATAACAATATCGCGATTTTCCAATCGCTTAAAGAGTATACTATGGCAGATAACAATCGCGGACGTCCCGTGATGATGACAGAGATATTTATTCTTCTAGCAGGAAACAAAAAATTCCCAAAGGTCTCCCGCTACAGAACAGACGAAACAAATCCACCACGTAGTAGAACTCAGGGACAGCAAAATCGTCCTGAACGAACAAGTGGTTCTGCTCAACAAAATCAACATAGAAACAGTGGAAGGACAAGTAGAACCCTCCTCCAATGAAGATATTGACCGCTATAATTATGTCAATCGTGATATTTACAGTTCCTCAAAAATCAAGAAAAATGGCGGCGGTAATGATTTCACTCCCAAAAGAAAAAGAAAGCTAAAAATCATCATTGCAATTATATGCGTTGTAGTTGCAATTATCATCGGTATTGTCGCCTTTGTTGCCATTATGCTTTCACGAATCAATTATAAGCCTGTTGATACTACCAGTTATATAGAACAGCCAACCGATGCACCTACTTGGGATGTAATTTCCGATAATGCTATTACCAATATTCTATTATTAGGTGTTGACCGAAGCGAAGATGGAACGGCACAACGTTCGGATACTATGATGTTGATTTCCATCAACAGTAAAACAAAGAATTTGAATATGGTCTCCTTCCTGCGCGATTTATATGTTGAAATTCCAACCGCAGGAAAAATAAAATCAATGCTGCATACACCATAGGAAGTCAAAGCGACGTAGGCGGAGCCGGTTTAACCATGCAAACCATTGAAAATAACTTCCGCATTGATATTGATCATTATGTAGAAATCGACTTTGAAAACTTTATTGAATTAATCGATGCCATGGATGGTATTGATATTGAAATGACGCAAGACGAAGTAGACTATATGAGCGGTTGGTACCATGGAGAATACGGAGAATATATTGATTTGCATGTTGGGGTAAACCATCTAGACGGAAAAGGTGCTTTAACATTTGCCAGAATTCGTAAGTTAGATAGCGACTTTGGCAGAACAGGACGTCAACGTCAGGTTATGATTGCCATATTTGATAAATTCAAAACACTAAATCCCGCACAAATGACTCTCCGTATTCTATAATTATGCACAGTATATTACAACAGACTTATCTAGCAATGATATCCTTTCTCTTGCAACGCAAGCAGGTACTATTCTTGGATACGAAATACAAACATCTCATGTTCCGGAAGATGGCCTTTATTCTGAAATAGATTACAATTTAGTTCCTATATCCTGCTACATGCGCAAGTTTAAGAGAGTTCTTATATGGCTCTGACAGTTCAAACAGTTCAACAAAAATACAAACTAAAATTTATAATGGAAGACAGATGAGAATATTATGGAAAAGAAAAAACATTTTATATTACAACTCAATTTATTATCCATCAGGAAAAGCCCATATTGGCCACAGTTATTGCACAGTAGGCAGCGATGCAATTGCACGCTATAAAAGAATGCAGGGTTATGACGTTATGTTTTAACCGGCACAGATGAACATGGACAAAAATTGAATTAAACGCTGCAAAGAAGGTGTTACTCGAAAGAATATGTGGATAACATTGTACATGGTTTCCAGGAACTTTGGAAATTATTAAATATTTCCAATGATAAATTTATTCGTACCACAGATGAAATCCACGTAAAAGGCGTACAAAAAATCTTTAGAGAGCTTTACGATAAAGGTGAAATTTATAAAGGAGCATATAAAGGTTGGTACTGTACTCCATGTGAATCATTCTGGACTGAAACTCAGCTAAAGACGGAAAAATGTCCTGACTGTGGACGAGAAGTAAAATGGGATGAAGAAGAAGCTTATTTCTTCCGTCTATCTAATTATGGCGATAAACTGTTAAAGTTATATGAGGAACATCCTGAGTTCATTCAGCCGGAAAGCCGTAAAATGAGATGATTAACTTTATCAAAAACGGATTGGATGACCTTTGTGTTTCCCGTACCAGCTTTTCATGGGGTATTCCTGTAGACTTTGATCCCAAACACGTTGTATATGTATGGCTTGATGCTTTAACCAACTATATTACAGCCATGGGATATGACTCCAATGACGATTCTGATTATCAAAAATATTGGCCGGCAGATGTCCACTTTGTAGGAAAAATCGTTCGTTTCCACACCATTATTTGGCCGGCTATGCTTATGGCTCTTAATTTGCCTCTGCCAAAACAAGTATACGGCCACGGCTGGCTATTGTTCGGCGATGGCACCAAAATGTCAAAATCAAAAGGTAATGTAGTAGATCCGGTCGTGTTGTGTGACCGTTACGGTGTCGATGCAATCCGTTATTTCCTATTAAGAGAAATTCCATTTGGTGCAGATGGTACTTTTACAAACGAAGCCTTAATCAATCGAATTAACTCTGACCTGGCAAACGACCTTGGAAATCTGCTTTCACGTACAACTGCTATGGCTCAAAAGTATTTTGGAGGTACCATTCCTGCTGAACGTGAAGAAGATGAACTGGATAAAGAATTAATTCAAATGGCAACTCAATTGCGTGAAAAATGCGATGCACAGGTATCCGGCTACCAATTTTCAAATGCACTTGCTGAAATTTGGAAGTTAATTGCACGTACCAATAAATATATTGATGAAACTATGCCTTGGGTACTTGGTAAAGATGAATCCAAACGCGCCAGACTTGCAACAGTAATTTATAATCTTTGCGAAGTACTGCGTATTATCTCTATTTTGTTAACACCGTTTATGCCATCCACTACCCCAAAATTCAGGAACAAATCGGTGCAAAAATCAGGAACTCTCTTATGAAACAGCAGATAAATGGGGTATCTTGCCTACTGACGCCGTTATTACAAAGGGAGAAACATTATTCCCTCGTATTGATGTAGACGCTGAAATTGAAGAGTTAAATAAATTAATTCCAAATCCTGCTGCATTGAAACAAAGGAAGAAGCGAAAAAGAAAGCAAACCGGAAGGAATTACAAAATTTTCTGAAATCACATTTGAAGATTTTTCAAAAATTGAATTGCGTGTCGGTAAAATTTTAGACTGCGAACCGGTAAAAAAATCTAAAAAGTTATTAAAATTAACAGTAAATGACGGAGAAAAGAACGTACTGTTGTTTCCGGTATTTCTCAATGGTATCAACCGGATGATTTAATCGGACATCACATTATATTAGTAGCAAATCTAAAACCTGCAAAATTGTGCGGAGTAGAAAGCCAAGGTATGATTCTGGCAGCCGATTGTGAGGAAAACGCTGTAAAAGTTATTTTTGTAGACGATATGCCCGCAGGCAGCGGCATTCACTAAGTTATGTTTGATACAGACTGCGGAATCTTAATTCTGTCAGTCTGTATTTTATTTGAGGTCATACGATGAAAAATTATATTTTGATTCCCATGCACATTATGATGATGAAGCCTTCGAAGAGGATCGCCATCCAGTGATACAATCTTTGCAGCAAAAGGAGTTTTGCAACGTCATTAATGTTGGTGCAAATCTGGAACGTTCCAAAGATTCTATTGCACTTGCCCCAATATCCTTTATTTATGCAGCAGTAGGCATCCATCGGGAAATGTAAAGAAACTCCTGACGATTACAAAGAACAATTGGAGAAACTCATCAAACAACCCAAAGTTGTTGCTGTAGGAGAAATCGGATTGGACTATTATTATGAGGACAATGCGCCTCGCGATGTACAAATTGCTTTTTGAAACCCAATTACAGCTTGCAAATCAATATCAACTTCCGGTAATTGTTCATGACCGTGAAGCATGCAGACACCGGATTTATTAAAAATATAAGCCCAAAGGCGTGGTACTGCTTCTCCGGAAGTGTTGAAATGGCAAAAGTAATAAAACTGGGAATGTATATCGGTCTGCGTGGAGCAGTTACCTTTAAAAATGCCAAAACGCCCGTTGCGGTTGCAGCTTCTATTCCGTTAGAATCCATAGTTTTGAAACCGACGCACCTTATATGACTCCGGTTCCATTCCGTGGAAAACGCTGTGATTCTTCTATGATTATTTACACCGCTGAAAAATTGCAAATGCCCGCAGTGAACAGGGGAATATAATCACTGCTGAGGAACTGCTGCGAATTACCCGTCAAAATGCATCCAATTTATTTGGCGTGCCTCTGGAGAATTCAATATGACTATTACTTATGTATACGGAAAAACTTATATATCAATTTAACAAATCGCTGTCCTAATGCATGTGATTTTGTTTGCGTACCACAGGTGACCATGTGGGAGATTCCGGCTGTTTATGGTTGGAACGTGAACCGACAAAAGAAGAAATTTTAACAGAACTGGAAAAACGAGATTTATCTCATTATGAGCAATTGGTATACTGTGGTTTTGGTGAACCTACGTATCGATTGGAGGGATATCAAATGGATTTCTGCAAAAGTACATGAAACAAGCCATATTCCC
>SCPP01000628.1_pt1 | contig 18682 bp, 31 predicted proteins | sample 6106811 | NCBI WGS metagenome assembly SCPP01 (sample SAMN10720449, study PRJNA508395) | human gut metagenome | isolation source: Participant 2 stool, 15 month | host: Homo sapiens | collected 2018
CGACTGGTTTCAAGTCGTGTTCTGAAATTTGCAAATTTCAAAGTCAACCTGTTCCTGCGCGGAATGTTCCCGCTGGTCGGCTTTAAGAGCACCAGCGTGTTATGAGAGACATGAACGAATCGCAGGAAAGCCATTATCCGCTTTCTAAAATGCTGGCACTTGCCTTTGATGGAATTACCAGTCTCAGCGTAAAACCGATTCGGATCATTACGGCTCTTGGAACCGTGATTGCCGGACTAAGCTTTCGGGTGATCTGGTCGATCGTTATGCGGCTCATGGGCAATGCGGTCGCCGGATGGTCCAGCATGATCTGCATTATCTGTCTCCTCGGAGGTGTCCAGCTGGTCTGCCTTTGTTCTTGGAGAATATATCGGAAAATCTATATGGAAGTAAAGCATCGTCCGAGATATATTATCAGTGAGCGGACAGAGGAGAAGAAAGATACAGACGGAGATACAGAGAAATGATAATGCAGTTATTCAAAAATATCAGCAGCCAATTTTATATCTCTTTTTTGGAGTTTGTACAACTGCTGTTAATATTATTACATACTATCTGTGTGCGCATCCGCTGCATTTATCTGTTGTAGCGAGTACCTGTATCGCATGGGTCATATCGGTATTATTTGCGTATATTACGAATAAGTGGTGGGTATTTGAGAGCAAAATCTTCAGCTTCGTGCCATGATGCAGGAATTTGTGTCATTCGTATCGTGCAGATTATTTACTGGGGCATGCGATCTGCTGATCATGTATGTTTTTGTGGATTGCATGGGGATGAATGACCTTTTATTAAGATTGCTTCAAATGTGCTTGTTGTGATTTTAAATTATGTAGCGAGTAAATTGATTATTTTCAGGAAAAAAGGATAAGGCAGGAAATACAAAAGAGTGGAAGCAATAATCTGGATCGCAGCGGCGATTATTGTATATTTTATAGGAACCGGAAAGAAACAGGAGCAGGAAAAGAACCGGAAAGAGAAACTATACCTCGGCGGTTCCCTATTCGCAGCGATATGCTGTGAATTTGCGCTCAAGGTGGTGTTTCATATCCACTACCTGTCGATATGGCTAATCCTGACGTATGCGCTGATCGCGGCGCAGTGCAGCCGGATGTTGTGGATCTTCATTTGCATACCGGAGCGGAACCAGGTTTATTCCATGTCGATCAAGATGGCGGTCGGCATGGGGATTCTGGCGTTTTATTATGTGAATCTTTCGCGTGATGTGATCGGCGTCACGAAGATCGCAAACCAGTTCCCACCGGTGAGTACGGGGATGGCGGATCTCATGATCCTTGCGGCGACTGCGATCTGGATCTATGGAACGGACGTGCTCCGGCGGTTTCCGGAGTGTGCGAGAGCGCTTTACTGGATCTTTCTGGCGATCACTCCGTTCCTTGCGTTTTTCCTCGAGGAGCTCTGCTGGAATCCGTCGGTTACGGGAATCAGCCTTTTAAACGGGGAGCTGAATGTCCTGATCTATCTGATTCTGGAAGTATTGTTTGTGTGCCTGATGCAGAAAGGGACGCTCGGGCTTCAGGCGTTGTATATCTTTGCGTGGCTTGTCGGTGCGCTCAATTATTATCTCTTGAAGTTCCGCGGGCAGCCGTTCCTTGCAACGGATATTTTTGCACTGCGGACCGCGATGTCGGTCGCAGGGCGTATACGTTGAGGTCGCGGAAGAGCTGGCGTTTACGTTTCTGATCCTGTATTTTCTGTTTACCTGTATGTGGGCGCTTGGAAGATGGAAATTTTTCAGAAGAGAACGGGAAGAAACGGATCCTGATAAAGGGCTGCGGAGCGATCGGGGCAGCTGCGGCGTTGTTTTTCTGGATCGGCAGCTATGATTTCCCGGATACCTACAATATTTGGATTGATTTCTGGGCGCAGGTAAATACATATCAGACAACTGGTTTTGCTCCGGCGTTTATCTCATTCTGGCAGAGGATGAAGATCAGTAAGCCGGATGGGTATACGGAGCAGAGTGCGGAAGAAATTTTGATGAGTACGGGGCGGCGGAAGCTCCTGCGGAAACGGAGAAGAGATACCGGCGAGCAGCCGATGATCATTACGATCATGAATGAATCGTTCAGTGATCTGAGCGTCCTGGGACCGCTTGCGTACGGAGAATGATCTTGCGTTTTCTATTCGCTGAAGGATGATCCGCATATGATCGAGTATGGATGGATTATGTTTCGACCCGCGGCGGCGTCCACGACGGAGTTCGAATATCTGACGGGGATTCGATGACCTACACAAACGGATCCGTATTCCAGCTTTGATTTTACGAATGTGCCGTCCATGGTCTCGCTCTTAAAGGAACAGGGCTACCACACGATCGCGATGCATCCGGAAAATCCGGAGAACTGGCGAAGAAGTGTTGTGTATCCAGCTCGGATTTGATGAATTTTTGTCGATCAGCTCGTTTGAGGACAGTGAGCGGACGGTCTGGAACCGGGTGTCTGATCTTGGGATTATCAGAAGCTGATCGAGGTTTATGAGGAGCAGACGGAAGCCGACCTTTATTTTCAATGTCACGATGCAGAACCACGGCGGATATGACGGAATCGGGGAACTGAAGCCGGAGGAGATCGTCGATGCGATGAGAATACAGCGGGTATTCGGATCTTCAGATGTATGAGTCGCTGATCGCGAAGTCGGATCAGGCGCTCTCGTATCTGATCTCCTATTTTGAGCAGGTGGACCGGCCGGTACTTATCTGCTTCTTCGGGGATCATCAGCCGGCGCTGAACGGGGACTTTGAGAATGCGCTCAGGGAATCCGGGAGAGGACATGGATACAGATCTTACGATGACGGAGAAGATCTATACGGTGCCGTATTTTATCTGGAGCAATTATGAGATCCCGTAGGATTATTCGATGAAAAATTCCCGGGGAGAAGATGTGATCAGCACGAATTATCTCGGGACGCTGGTCCGGAAGTATGCGGGGCTGGAGCTGTCCGCATATGACCGTTACCGGATGAACCAGAGAGAGCAGATCCCGGTGTTTAATTTCGCGGGATATATGACCGTGGATGGGGACTGGTATGATCTCTGGGCGGAGAATGATTATAAGGAATGGATCGAGAGGTACCGGACGGTGCAGTATTATGCGTTGTTTGATAGGAAGAGGAATGGGAGGTATTTTGTGGGGAGTGAGGAATTCCTATTCTTGCAATCAACATTCCCTATGATAAAATATAGTACAGTATATTCGTAGGAAGAGGTAGATGAGATCCTATAATCCGAAGATTGTTATACAGGCTGAAGAATGATGATGAATTAGGATAAAATATTAAATCACAAAGCAGACCATACGAAGCTTATACGGTCTGCTTTTGTCTCATAATGGATCAAAAGATGTGATGCTGCTGTAGGAGGTGACGGGCGCATATGAAAATAAAAAAGCTGACTTTGAGTAATTTCATGGCTTTTGAAAACTTACAATTGGATTGGTCGGATAATATTAATGTTATCTGCGGAGAGAACAGTACCGGAAAGACAACATTACTGAAGGCGATGTATTCTCTTATTAAGCCTTTAAATGAAGTAAATCGTGAAAAATTTGACAAAAGAGATGGAAGAGCAGTATATTGAAAAAAACTGCAGGGAGTTTTCGACCAGATGAAATGAAACTGGGGCGTTTGGTGAGTCGAAAAGAGGAAACAAGAGAACAGATTTTTCGGTGGATCTTGATAAAAAACAGAAAGTCTCGGCTGGATTTAGCCGTGGACAGGCGAATCATGCAGATATCAATATTATAAAAGCAAATCTGCGGAGAAATATGAAGCGATTTACATTCCGACAAAGAAATGATCTCTACGGTGGAACATTTCGTGACACTATATGAGGAGTATCATATTGACTTTGAGGAAATGTATTACGATCTTGCAAAACTTTTGGATCGTCCTCTTTCCAAGGGACCAAATACAAACGAGCAGAATCAGATTTTAAGCAGTCTGGAAGATATTATGAAAGGTAATATCGTGCAGAGAAAAAAGTTTTATTTTAAAATAAAAGGTGAAGGCGAATTTGAGATGGGATTGCTTTCTGATGGGTACAGAAAATTATCGATGATCATCTATATGATTCTGTCGGAGTCTGAACAGGAATACGATCTTATTCTGGGACGAGCCGGAGACAAATATGAATCCGAAAATGATCCGCCCGATCGTACAGGCATTGGTTGCTCTGGCTCAGATGGGGTACAGGTTTTGTATCAACACACGATTATTTTATTCAGCAGGAATTTAATATGGTTGCATCTTATCCGGAATTGAACCCCTCGAAGCTGGATGTACGCTTTTTATCTTTATACAGAGACGAAAAGACACATGATGTCCACTATGAGATGACTCATTCGGCTTCAGACCTTGCGCATAATGCGATTATGCAGGAGTTTGATGCGATGTACGACAGAGAACAGAGGATTATTTATGGTAATTAAAGAAGCGGATTGAAATTTGGTTTTCCCGAAAAAGCATAGTGATCAAGTTTGATGATACGTTATTTTATCGAGATTATTTCAATAGATTTCCAGGATCAAAGGGTATCGATTTTGTTTCTGTAAGTCCGAATCAGATTGCATTTATAGAGGTGAAAAACTGCAGAGGCGATGAGGGTAATTGCAGATGGAGAATTGCACCGGATAACAAGAAAAAGGAAACAGCCAGTACAACTCTTGATCTTACAGGAAGAGATAGCCTGGATATTGAAGTAACACAGAAAGTAGCTATGACAATAGCTTCCATAATCGAGCAAAGTCATTCGGGGATAAAAAGATTGTCTGAGTGAATTTGACAAGTTTATCCAGTTTTGTCATCTGAATCGTTTTCGGATGACTCAAAAAATATGTAATCTTGTTTCTGGAAGGAGATTTTGGAAGCAAAACGCGCAGCAAAAAGATGATCATGCAGTCATTACAGGACAGTATGAACCGGAAGCTGAGATGGTTCAATTGCAGAGTATCTGTTGTTGATTCTGATTCCTATGATCCTAGGGTGTTTCATATTACGAGCTGAGACGATAAGGCTTAGGTTATGAAGTATGTATACACGAATCAAATATTTTGGAAGGAGAAAAATACAATGTACGATTATTTAGTAGTAGGAGCAGGACTTTACGGCGCAGTATTTGCGCATGAGGCGAAGAAACATGGAAAATCTGTTTTAGTGATCGATAAGCGTCCGAATATTGCGGGAAATGTTTATACGGAGGATATCGAGAAGATCCATGTACATAAATATGGCGCACATATTTTCCATACCAATAACCGCAAGGTCTGGGAGTATGTGAATCAGTTTGCAGAATTCAATCGTTTTACAAACTCCCCGGTAGCAAATTATCATGGCGAGCTGTATTCGCTGCCGTTTAACATGTACACCTTTAATAAGATGTGGGCGTTGTAACGCCGGAGGAAGCGGCTGCAAAGATCGAGGAGCAGAAGAAAGCGGCCGGGATCACGGAGCCGAAGAATCTCGAGGAGCAGGCGATCAGCCTTGTTGGAACTGATATTTATGAAAAGCTTGTAAAGGGCTATACCGAGAAGCAGTGGGGAAGACCGTGTTCGGAGCTTCCGTCGTTTATCATTAAGCGCCTGGTGCGTCTGACCTTTGATAATAACTATTTCAATGCGCTGTATCAGGGCATTCCGATGGGCGGCTATACAAAGATGGTCGCGAACCTGCTGGATGGTATTGAGGTGAAGCTTGGCGTGGATTATCTGGCGGAGAAGGAAGCGTATGACGCGATGGCAGAGAAGGTGATCTACACAGGCGCAATTGACGCATACTTTGGCTTTAAACTTGGTGCTGGAGTACCGCTCTGTACGTTTTGAGACAGAGCTGGATAAGCCGAATTTCCAGGGAAATGCAGCAGTCAACTACACGGATGCAGAAACTCCGTGGACGCGTATTATCGAGCACAAGTGGTTTGAGTTTGGAAAGATGATGAAGGAAACGAGATCCCGAAGACGGTGATCAGCCGTGAGTACAGTCCGAATGGAAGCCCGGAGATGAGCCGTATTACCCGGTCAATGATGAGAAGAATGGACATCTCTATGCGGAGTACAAAAAGCTTGCAGAGGGCGAGCAGAAGGTCGTATTCGGTGGCCGTTTAGGTGAGTATAAGTATTATATGGATGCGGTGATCGCATCGGCGTTGGAGATGTGTGAGAAGATGCTGTAAATGGAAGGGGAATCTCCTGCCAGAGCAGGTAGAAAGTTCAATACAGAGCCGGTTCCGGGTGAGGGACCGGCTCTGTTGTTTAGGAGCTTCCTTTTCTTCATTGGGTGAATTGCAAAGTAAATTTCTACTTTGCAGGATTAAATTCCACATGAAATAAAAATGCTGACTTGAAAAGTAAATTCCAGTGCAAAAGTAAATTCCACCGCTCTTTAAAAGTTGCTTATAATCTAGTGATTTTAAGAAGAAAAGCGGAATCTATGCTATAATACAAGTAATCTATGGCGAAATTTTCTGTTTTCTGTATGGCAAACAAGCTGCTGGAGGTCGGTGTGCACGACTAAATTCCACCAGCCACATTTGAAAAATGTGAAAAGTTTACTTCCAGTCTGACAGCAGATTTCTTCATGGGTTAGTGGTTATAGCGGATCAGCTTAGGTGTTAAGATGACTTTGTCAGGGTCAATACGCCTAAGCTGAAACGCTTTTAAGACGTCTTCCCCAAAAGCCTCAGGGCGACATCATACGGTGTACGCCCATTCAAACTCTCCCGCGGTGTTGAGTTGATGTGGCTGGTGATTAGATTCACATCCCATTGAGTCAGGAATTCAAAGGTAGTTCGTTTCGGCAGTATCATGCGGAGCATGGTGTGTGCCTGTTCAATGCCGCCTTTCTGTCCGCTTCTCATGGGATCACAGTAATAAATGTTGGTTCTCTGGATACCGGTAACACCGGTTTCGAGAGAATCAGGATCACCAATTCAGCGCCTCTGTCGGTGAGGATATATTCAAACAGAGTCAGGAAATCGAAGGTACCAAAACGCTTTTCTAAACGATCCAAAACGAGTCGTACAGATCCTTCCGTATTCCGGTTCATGAGGAACGCAAGAAACAGCTTTTCCCTTGTAAAAGAAGGTAAGCAGTGTTTTAGAGGAACCAACAGCGGAGTGGACGGTGTCCATCTCTACAAAAGATTCCAGATGCAACTGTTGAAAATCAGCGTAAGTTCTGCCATTAAAGACACGGCGGTCAGATATCTGTGATTTATGGACTTTTCTAGGTTTAAACTTCACTTTACATTTCAGATCAACGTTTCTGGCAGTCAGAAGTCCCATATCAAGGTAGTTGTAAACGCTGCGGACGGAAAGATTCAATTCCGGATGGTTTGCAACGATCTGGTAAGGAGACTGGCCCTGATCGATCAGAGGAGTGATGATCTTATCCTTTTGTGGAGTTCCTGTCTGGTCATAGCGATTCCGGACCTGGAATCCTTGAGACACCGGTATTTCCGATCAGCGAACCTGGCATTGTAGGTATATTTGTAGGCAATCGTACAATGATTGATCTTTTACTGCATCCATTGCAGACGTAGGGAGCCCGATCAAGTTTGCTGCAGCATTCTTTTGAAAATCCGGACAGGTCTGGTTACAGGTGGGACAGGAAGCACATTTAACGCCGCAAAGAAGGATCTTATTGCAGGCATTCGTTTTCTTACAACGGAAACGCTTGGTACAGAAGTTCTTCGCATTAAGAAAAGTCCCTTTGTGAAACCAATCGGAGGCTCTTCTGGCCTTCACTTTTGAAATCGTAGTAGGGTCCTTACAGAGAAAGCGGGCAATATCTTTAAAGGATGTACCCTTATCCAGTTCATTCTGATATAGATACGATCCTCTATGGTGAGATGCTTTGGTTGCCTGGGATATATTTACTCATAGTCAAACTCCTTCTACTGCTGTCAGAAGGACGATTAAAGTATCATATCAGTATGCATGAGTAAATATCAACTGTGCAAGAGTAAACTCCACCGCCCTTTGGAGAAGTGGAATTTAAATTTTCATTTTAGGTGAAATAAAAAATATTGCGCTTGTATATGAAAATCCTCAAGATCAGAGTTAAAATAAAGGTAAAGCTGTGGTTTTGGGGATTTTTCTGCATGCCGAGCGGAAGTCGAATTTACAGTTGATTTTTTGGAGATAGTAAATTCCACCTCTGGGGAGTGTTCTGCGATGATGGCTGCATAAGAGTTTCCGCCCAGCTTTTTATATGTTATGGTTTACTTTAACAGGTTGGGATTGAGAATGATTTCGTCTGCTGGGATTTTCCGCAGATGAAATGGAGATCGATCATGCACTGTATCTTTTCTGTGGTCGCAAATGCGACAGGATCAAAGCAATTCTGAAAGAACCGGATGGGATTGACATGATCTACAAAAGGCTGACAGCCCAGGGTTCCTACCGGTGGCCGAGAGATAAATCAGAGGTACGGAATCTCACATGGAGGGAGTTTGACTGGCTGATGTCTGGCATTGATATCGAACAGCCAAAAGCAATAAAAACCACATGATCTTCACCAAAAAGATGCATAAAAAGTCCCTGTTTTCCTTGCATTTTCAGCATTTTCAAGTGCAGCAAAACAGCTGTTTTGCTGGGAAAATCCCTTTGTTTCTGATATAATAAAGGTATCAAAAACAGGAGGAAAAACCGTGGCAGACAGTTCCAAAGATATCCAGCACGTGAGCTGAAGGACATGATCCATGATCTTCAAAAAATGATAAAAACGCTTCAGGCAACTGTCGATGCTGCCAACAAACGGGAAGAAGCCCTTACGCAGGAAAGAGATAACCTGAAAGAGGAAGTCGATCTTCTCCGCAAAAGCTTTTTGGCTCTTCCAGTGAAAAGCGTACTCTTGATATTCCAGGCTAGTTGAACTTTTTTAATGAAGCAGAACTGGAACAGGATCCCGTATCAGCACAGATGGAAGAACAGGACGCATCCCTTCCCGAAAATCCGACCAAAACGGAAGCCCAGAGCAACTGATGCGGAACGTTTCAAAGGGATCCCGGTGGAAAAAGAATATCTGGATCTTTCAGAATCAGAGAAAACCTGTCCAGTCTGCGGCACAGTTCTGAAACAGATCGGTGAAGAGTTTGTCTGTCGTGAACTGGTTTTTATTCCGGCAAAGCTGAAAGTCCGTGAGTATTACAGCAGGAATTATGAATGCCCGCAGCAGTCAGCATGGGATCCCTGTTATTAAAAGGAAAAGATGGAAAACCGCATATGCTCTATGGGATGGCTTCTGCTGGCACAGTTGCATGGGTGATGTACCAGAAGTTCTGTAATGCGCTGCCTTATTGCCGCCAGGAAAAAGACTGGAAACAGTATGGCACATCCATTACACGGAAGACCATGGCAAACTGGGTGATCCAGAATGCGGATGCTTTTTTTCTCCAATGTATGAATATTTTCACCGGAAACTGCTGGAGCGGGAATTCGCAATGGCAGATGAAACGCCCCTTCAGGTACTGCATGAACTGGGACGCCGGGCCCAGACAAAATCCTACATGTGGCTTTTCCGCAGTGGGGAAGACGGATCACCGCCGATCATCCTCTATAAATACTCGGAAACCCGTGCCGGAGACAATGCTGTGGATTTTCCCAAGGCTACAAGGGTTATCTGATGTGTGACGGATACAGCGGGTATAACAAAGTGTCGGATGCGGAACGCACAGCCTGCTGGGCATATATCCGCAGGTATCTGACAGATGCCATTCCCAAAGGGAAAGAATTGGATTACTCCCAGCCTTCTGTACAGGGAATGATGTACATCAATCAGCTCTTCCATCTGGAAGATGTGATCAGATCAAAGTATTCTTCCTTCGATGCTATCAAGAAGGCTCGTCTTGAAAAAGAAAAGCCGATAGTAGAAGGCTTTTTGTCGTGATCATCAGGCACCTGTCCGCGGAACCCGAATGGATAAAGCAGTCACCTACATTCAGAACCGCCGGACCTATCTTATGACCTATCTGGAAGACGGCAGATGCAGCTTTTCTAATAATCTCAGTGAAAATGCGATCCGCCCATTTACTGTTGGGCGCAAGAACTGGCTCTTTTGTGATACTCCTAACGGAGCACAGGCCAGTGCTATTGTGTACACAATGGTAGAAATGGCAAAAGCCAATGGAGTAAACGTCTATCACTATCTTACCTATCTGTTAGAAAAATGCCTACAGATAAGACAGGTGATGAGGAACTGGAACTTCTGGCGCCATGGAACGAAAATGTCAAAGCGGAAATACAACGCCGTGCAGACAATACAAACCAATTGAATGTGAATTGTCAAGGTACTCCGGCTACTGAAAAGTAGCCGGGTAATTTTTACTATGGCTGAAATTTAAGCGCTTACTCCAGATGTTCTATACTGTTATCCACAGATTCAGAACGATTTTTCTGCCCGAAACCGCGTGGTTTGATTCCTGCGGACTGAATTCTGTGGATAAGCTTTATGAAACGGAAGAGATTCTTTCTTCTGTGAAATATAGAAATTTTTTCTCCATAATGCACAAATGTTACATCAATCTTTTAGGCGGATCATTTGGCCTGATCGGATGTTTGGGGAGAATTTCAAGCCCTTGCATCAGCATCGTATATTGTTCCGGGGATATTTCCAACGCCTCTTCTACGGAACGTGGCCAGTTGAAGGCACCGTTGCTCAGTCTCTTGTAAAGAAGCAGGAACCCATCCCCTTCCCATAAGAGTCCTTTGATCCGGTCCGTCTTCTTCCCGCAGAAAAGAAAGAGCGTATTTTATCATACGGATCGAGCTGAAACCGGAACCGGATGATCGTTGCGAGACCATCCATTCCTCTCCGCAGATCGGTATAACCAGCTGCAAGATAGATCTTTTCAGACCTGTGGCGTCATTCAGCATTAGACAGCACCTCCAGGATACACTGAAGCATATCTTTAGAGACAGGATTATAAATTTCAAGTGCCAATCCTCTGAATTTCGCAGAATAGCTGTCGGTTTTAAGCTGCTGTCTTCCTGGGGCAGAGCTTTCTGTCGGCTGAGGAAGTTCCACAAACGCCGGTTCTGGATTGTAGACCTCCAAACATGCTTTGCGGACTCTTTTCAGACGATAATAATAATTCGCTTTTGTGATGCCATGATCACTGCACCAGGTTTCTACTTTCATATCTGCAGGGCGGTTTTACAATCCTGGATCTGTGCCGCCCATTGCTGAAACCGAACCTGTTCAGCAACTAAACTTGTTTGACTGCTCATAGATAGACCTCCATAGGCGGTCAAAAAGTTGAGTACTTAACTTTTGACTCTGTATAGTGTGAGACTATTATGGCAGAAAAAGGAGTGGAGGAACAGGTACTTGCTATGGAGCGTTTACGGTACAACGCATATTCTTGCTAAAATAAGCTGCCTGATTTAATCTCAGGCAGCCAGGTTTATTGTTTATGTATCTCAGTTGGAAGTTTTTCTGACCGCGGAAGCAAATGCTCTAAGTGGTGGTTGTAACTTAGACAGTTTTATGAATAATACGGGTTGAAATCCATCACCTGTCCGGCGTGTGAAAATCAATATTCTGTTTTAAAAGTTAGAATATCTGCAGTGAGATTTATGCCTGCGAGACGATGAACGTTTGATTAAAAAGTTTAGTTTAGAAGAAGTGCACGATGGTATGCTAGAATGAGTTGACAGACAGGAGGATAAAAGCAGACATATGGAAAATTATATAACAATAAGAGAACAAATAAAAGCAAAGAACATCGAAGCCAGCAATCATTGAAAAAATTAAAACTGACAATTCCTGATCAAATTGATACGGCTTTAAAATATCTTCAAACTTTGTTCCCGAAACATACTTCTTTGTAGCATTATCATATAATTGAAATGAGTATCCACGCAAACGATAAACTCAACTGACTTTTAATGCTTTTTCTACATCCTCACGAGAAGTAATTACCATTCCTGCATCAATGTATGATTGTACCTGCTGTGCTATTGTTAATATTTGTTTTGGATATTGATACATAAAATACCCTATAAATAAAAAGTCCCACCGGGTTGCGCATGAAAATCAGAGGCGTAGTGGGTTCTGTTATTTTATTATACAACTTTTATTGCGACTGTCAAAATTCCCATTTCAAAAAAGAATACAGGCTTTCACTATTTCTTACAGTACATACCTACATATAGCCGGTTTTAGCGGGCAGCAAGACCATATTAAACGGACAGTTATTACTGACTGACGAAGCAGGGATTTTTCAATCAGAACTGTAAATTTGTTGTACTGTGGCATCGTTATAAATTCGTCCGTTTCCAACCTTCAGATTTTTCACCAGAGCTTTCGATGATTAAGGTATTGTCTGTTTAGATGGATAATTTACAACGTATTACTCATCGTTTCTTGTTGCCACAATCGTTAAAACCAGTGGTGGTATTGAGCCATCTTACCAAAAGAAACGCTTTTCCACCTTTAATAATTCAATTCTCGAATTCAAGCAATGGCTTTTTGACAATAATTGTCAAGATGCCTGTATGGAATCCACAGGTAAATACTGGATTCCTGTCTTTAATCTTCTGGAAGATGAAATCAATGTTGTCATTGCCAAGCCCAAATGGGTAAAGATCGCTATATCCCTTGTAAGATAGTCCATATTCTCAGGGAATACACGCGCTATCATTACAAGCTCTATATCATTTCAAAAAGTTGCCTGCCTTAGACAGTTTATTCCAGTGTGCCAATTTATTGTCTCCCTCTACTTTCTTTCGCACTAATCCTACTTTAGCGAAAAATATCTATGTTAGGAATTTTAGTGCAGGAAGACTAATAATCATCAGAGTTATCGTGTTTTGTTCTAGATAAAGGTTGACAAACCTAAATATAGATGCATAATCATATGTAGAATACAATATGTGGAATATGATGGGGGGTGGTACATATGCCTATAGAGGATGAATATAGAAAAATATATGATAATGAAGTAAACAGGGAATTAAAAAGGGAAATAGCCATTTATGAAGATGAAACAGAAATAAATAATTATCAGCCATTGAGTCATAACTGCAAGGAAAAATGCATCAATAAATGTGACCATCAATGTTATAAGAGCCTTGGGAAACTAATGAGAAAGAATATTGTCTTTTACTGTTACGGTGAAGATGAAGTGGTAGCGAAGTTTAATAACGGTCTTTTTGCTGATTTAGAAAAGGCTATAAAAGTAGCTTACAAAATGCGATTGCCGCACCGTGAACCCAAGATGGATGGTCTACCAAGCGAAGTCTTATTGGATGCTATCGTACAATCATTAGTTCCTGGTGCATATAAAATGGCTGTTAGGACAATATTTCGACAAAATGATAATAATGAAATAAAGGGTTATGATTTAACTTATTTCAAACGTAAATGGAAAAATAACATTATGGCTTGGTCAGGCAAAATGGGCAGCAAGCAATACTGTAAAATGGAATTTTAGATGATTTAAATAAAAATACTCAAGTTTATATTTGGCGGAACAAATTTATTTTCTGTCAGATAAACCGTCAGGACTTACTAACGAGGAAAGCAACTTGCCTGACTTATTAAGTGAATTAAATATGTTAAATGCATTGGAAAATGATAAAAAACGCGCAGAACAATTGATGGATTTTCTAAAAAGTAAAAATATAGATATATGTATACCGTGCCTTCTGGCTTATGATAACTCGAATATATATTCTGAGACTATGAATATTGAAAATAAGATGAAGGAGGAAATGAATTGGATGAAACACTACTTTGAAAAGTTTAAATTCGAAGACATCAAACCAAAATTAATTTTCATTATATTTCAATAGAAGATATTGACGCTTTACGAGGAGATGAAGGATTCTATGCAGGATTACGTTAATTTACTTTTAGATGCAATAAATAATTATAACGAAGATGATGTTGATAGTAAAAATCGATTAAGGGACTTAGTGTGCATTATTTCTGAAAATGATAGCGTAAAAGTGATCCCCTCATTAAAAGAATTATTGTATACCGCTTCACATAAGATGCGTATTTTTGGGTACAATGTGCAGAATGGATTTTATAAACAAGAAAATATTAATGAAAAACATATATCGGAATTACAGGCCTTATACAATCAAAGCATTGTTAACATGTATAGATCAAAGTAAGAAATAACAATATTCTAGATAAAAGTCAGAAAAGTATTATAGATTTTTATCAGTCATTAGACATAAAGAGAATGTTGATTAGTGCGCCAACTTCTTATGGTAAAACATTTATTATGAGAAATCTTATACTTAAATCAAGAAAAATATAAAAACATATGCTGGTCTTCCCAACAGTTGCATTATTGCGAGAAAATGCATTGAATATGGAAGAATTAAATCAGGATAAGAAAATGGGATATAACGTTATTAAATCTATTGATCGCGAAATAGATTGCCAGGATAGAAATATCTTTGTACTTACGCCTGAACGAGCGATGCAGCTTTAGCTCAATATCCTAATATAGAAATAGATTTTTTCTTTTATGATGAAATGTATAAAATTGATGAAGATTATTTTAATGATGAAACAGATGATAATGATGAGAAGAGAAAACTCATAACGGAACGAACATTCTTAGATGAAGCAAGAGCAAAGACTTTCGTATTTGTTTATATTTGCTTTCAAAAAGAGTAAAAGATTATTATTTAGCTGGACCCAACCTGAAAAGAGAAAAATTTGGAAAAGGAATGCAAAGATATATTGCTGAAAATAACATACAAGTTTAAGAAATAGAGTTCGAACCTACAAAAGAATAATGGTAAAAGCATATAATAAGGTAATAGACGAGGACTATACAAATTTACCGTATTTAGAAAAACCAGGAATAGTAAAAATACATAGCAAGGTTAATGACAGGATCTGTGATGTAGTGAATTATATCGAGCAAAAGGATATGGTGCTACAATATTATATTGTACAACGCCCGCAAAAGCGAATGAATATGCTACTAAGTTAGCGAAAAATCATCAGGTGAACGTTGTTAAAATGAAAGATTTTCTGAGTTTATAGAGCATCTAAAAAGAAATTATAATATAGATGGATCTATTAATGAATGGAGTTTTGTGAATGTGCTGGAGATGGGATTCGGAATGCATCACGGAAAAATGCCTAAGTATATACAAAAAGAAATTTTGGATTTATTTAATGAGGGCATATTTAATTTGCTTTTTGTACATCGACTATTGTAGAGGGCGTTAACACCAATGCAAAGAATATGGTTGTATTAAACCATAGTAAAGGGAACAAAAGAACTAACAGTTTTGATTTTAAAAATATTATTGGAAGAGCAGGAAGGTATTATCATAATTTTGTTGGAAGATATTTTTTAGTTGATAAAGAATTAGAAAAATTTGAACATACAGAGGATTTGACGCTTAATTTTGTTACATATGATGATCAAGAATTGGATCCGGTAGATATAGATAATTCAGAGTATATGGATCTTTCGGATATAAATAAAATCTCAAACATAAAAGAGAGGAACAGTTTAAAGAATACTTATTGACAAATGATATATATGAAAAATAGATTAATAAAAGAGAATATCAAAGATGCTTTTAAGATTTCTACTTAATAATAATATTCTTTATAATAAATTTTATAGGTATTTATCTTACCCAGATGTATTAATGCAATTTACGACATACCATGCAATGAATACTGTGCTTGATATTTTTGAAGAATCAGGATTACTGGACTCTATTATTGTCCGAAGATATAAAGCCGTTAGCAATACATACTGTAATGAGGGATTTCATGGATTATTGAGGTATGAAATAGACAATGCCCGAGGAGATAAGGTGAAACATAAAAGTATCGATAAAGCGTACATGGATGCGTTCAAAACACAAAAAGATATTATAGAACATAAAATTCCTAAGATCCTAGCACTATTTGAAACTATTTTTCATATGCATCATTGTTAAGGAGAAAAACATTAGATAATTTTTCATTATCTAAAGTTTCGTTTTATGAAACGGGTGTAAAAGTTATATTGGAGAACAACTAATTGAATTCGGATTCCCAGTTGATGCAATTAAAAGAATTGAGGATAACAATTTAAGGTTATTATCTATGGATGCAAGTGCGAGTCAAAATACATATTAGAACACTTGGAGGATATTAAGCAGTTGTTGGATTCATATGAGCGAGGATTATTAGATAAAGCTTTAAAATCGATTTGTAGCTAAGGTTAGTTAAGTAAATTGTGAACTATATAAAATTAAGTCAGATTTTATTAATATAAAATCTGGCCCAATAAAGGAAGAATACCTATGATTCTCATCTACGCCTACATAAACAAATTCAAAAACACCACCAAGAAATCATCTTCGATCCCCGCTGGCAGATCAATTTTTCAAACAAAAGTTGTCGATCAATACCGTGGTCAATCATCAGCGGCTGCGGCTATCCGCGGAGATGGGAAACCTGATAACCTGCATATCCTTGTTGGAAAACGGGATCTGGAAAGACGAATCTGCTTCAGATGATCGGGGCGAAGCATGATGTGCGGTATCATAGGAAGTGGGAAGGAGAGGATGACTCGTATTTTCTGCTTTATAGTATCAGCGATACGGAATTTTTCCTTGAGATATGTGACATGGAGATCATGCAGTTTCGAAGCCTGTGGAGAGAATAATTCGACGCTCCCGAGCCGATCAGGAGAATGCGAGGCGCGCGGACACTGCGGACGGTGTGCTTTGCGCTGGAAAAGCGTTGAAGCCGGGCGAGACGGCGGTCAGATTTTGCGCGGTAAAAGAATATGGATACGAAAGAAATCTTCCGGAATTAAAGGTCCGCGACATGGCGATGATCATGAACTGTTATGATGTTCATGCGTTTATACGGCCGCCGTATCCGGATGATAAGGAGGATTTTACGGATTTCAGGAGTGACTGGATCGGCAGGGCGGCTTTCCCTTATCAGAGGACATCGCTCTGGCAAATCTGCGGCTATATTCGGGAATATCTTACGAGTCTGGAACCAGGGAGCGGGAAACGTCAGGTTTCGTTTCTGCTGTCGACGCATAATTTTGCGGATCAGTATCCGTTAAAGCTTTCCAGGGCCGTGGAGAAGGAATACTGGACGTTTTATGAGAGGATGCAGGATGAGAAGCGCGCAATTTATGATGCGGAGGCCAGGAACGTGTACGGAAGAGGAAAAAGAAGAAAACGCTGACGAACAAGCAGATGTTCATTCATGATCTGTGGACGGATTATGCGAAGTATCTGCGGAAATGGGTCGAAGATCCGGAATTTTAATGCGGAAGAGGAGCCGGCGGAGGACCTGGATGCTTACCAGGAGTTTATGGACTATTATATAGGGAAACGCGCAGGAGAGCATCGATCCGACTGTGCTGCCAGATGGAGAAAAATGTCCATTGTCAGGAGATGTACATGGCTGGCGGAGTATATAGACAGCCGGGGATGGGGATCCACATGGGCTGTTATGGCAGATTATGGGGATATTAAGGACATTGCCGGTTTTCTCGAGAGGCTGGATGACCGGTATTTCACGGTGGACACCATACCGGTGGTCGATATGGAGAGACCGGAGTATCGGGAATTGTTTGATGAGCTCTTTGAACGCATGGAGCAGTATCGTCCGGATGATGCGGGGATTTTACGGAGTGTCTTCTTCCATACGAGTTTACGAGACTCAGCACCGGGGAATACCAGTATGCCAAGGTCCTTGGCGGGATGGAGGACTATTTGAAGCTTTCGTCTTCTGGCAGGACCAACAGAGGACTGGACAAGATCATACTGATGGACGAGCCGGAGGCGTATATGCATCCGGAGCTGGCACGGCAGTTTATCGCCCGCATGCTGAAAATCGTTGAGAAATATCAGGGACCTTCTACGATCCAGATCATACTCAGCACGCATTCGCCATTTATGCTTCTGATGTTCTTCCGGAGGAGATCACCAGGCTGACGATCGACCGTGAGACAGGAAATGCGTTGTTAACGGATCAGATAAGGAATATTTTGGTGCAAATATTCACACGATCCTGGCGGATGGATTTTCCTTGATTACACCATCGGGGAGTATTCCAGAAGCTCTGCAGAATGCCTTTTCGCGGCTGGAGATGTATGCGGATCATGGTGACGCTGACGAGTCGTTTTGATGTCGATGGAACAGTTGATCCCGCACATCGGAGACCGGATGATCCGCAGGGCATTTGAACTTCAGATGGAGAAGGTGAGAAGCATGATTAAAATACCCGAGAAAGAGGGGCGGCTTTCCAGCTAAGGCCGCTCATATTGAAGCAGTTATAGTATTTGTGAAAAGGAAGACGGAGAGATACAGGAGAGACCTGTTTGCAAATATCAGCCGTGTCATGACTGTTTCAGGGACCTTTGAGGACATGAGTTCCAGGGATGACTGGAGCTGGATTTCTGATTTTATCCTGGCAGATGTGAAGACTTTGAAGCAGATGATCGGCAGGCCGGAGCTGCTGCAGTTTGATGAGTTTAAGAGAATGTATTCCGATTATTTCAGTGCCGGAAGTGATAAATATGTGGATGCGTCAACGAAATATAATGCGTACACGTTTATTGAGAACCTTGGTGTCACGATCTGTCCCTACTGTGACGAGGAGTATCTGGATGTTGTTGAGAATGGAAATGGAGGAAAACTGAGGACACTGGAGATCGACCATTTCT
>SCPP01000401.1_pt1 | contig 18662 bp, 35 predicted proteins | sample 6106811 | NCBI WGS metagenome assembly SCPP01 (sample SAMN10720449, study PRJNA508395) | human gut metagenome | isolation source: Participant 2 stool, 15 month | host: Homo sapiens | collected 2018
AAAGGCGGCAGGAAGCCAGAACCGGTTCTGGATGGGAGTTCTTACGGGAGCTCTCGTCATGGCGTTTGTGGGGCTGATCATCGTGGAAGGTATGTCTGCGGGAATCTACCTGTTCGGACGGCGGGTGATCAGCCGTCAGCTCAGCCCGGCGCTCCCTCTTACGGAGGAGCCTGCAAAGAGTGGACTTTGAGCAGGTGACCTCAAAGATGGAGATGATCCAGCAGATCATAGACCAGGTATTTCTTTTTATGACGAGGACGCTCAGAATGTAGAGGATTTTATCTACCGCGGTATGATGGCAGGCCTGGATGATCCCTATTCTGTATATTATTCCGAAGAGGATTATAAGCTGATGCAGGAAAGCACCAGCGGCACCTATTCCGGAATCGGGCTATGATTAGCCAGAACCGCACTACCGGCCTTTGTACGGTGGTAAAGGTATTTGACGGCTCTCCGGCTCTGGAGGCAGGGATGCGGCCGGGGGATGTGGTCTATAAGGTAGAAGATACGTTAGTAGCAGGGGAAAGCCTGGATGTGATCGTGAGCAATTATGTAAAGGGAGAAGAAGGAACTCCGGTGCAGATTACCGTATACCGGGCAGACGAGGACGCCTATGTGGATCTGACTCTTACCAGAAAGAAAATAGAGGTTCCTACTGTGGAGTCCCGGATGCTGGATGAAACAACAGGTTATGTGGCTGTGAGCGAATTTGATCTGATTACAGTAGATCAGTTTAAAACAGCCATTGATGACCTGACGGCAGAGGGAATGAAGCAGCTGGTGATCGATCTGCGGAATAATCCCGGAGGTATAATAGACAGCGCGTAGCCATGGTGGACTATCTGATCCCGGATGATATGATGGATTTTAAGAAGGGAGAGGGAAAATCGCTCATTGTTTATACGGCTGACCGAAACGGAGAAGGGGAAACCTATACCGCTTCCGATGGCCATGCGGTGGATCTTCCTATCGCCATTCTGGTAAATGGTGATTCTGCAAGCGCTTCGGAGGTGTTTACAGGTGCGATGAAGGATTATGGAAGAGCAGTCGTGGTAGGAACTACCAGCTACGGAAAGGGAATTGTTCAGAATCTCATTCCTCTGGGAGATGGTTCTGCCATTAAGCTTACGACCGCCCACTATTATACGCCGAGCGGTTTTGACCTTCATGAAAGGAATTGTGCCGGATGTGGAGGTTCCTTTGATGAATCCTTAAGAACGCAGGCAGTGATCCGCCCGGAGGATGACAATCAGCTTAAAAAGGCTGTGGAGGTTTTAAATAACGGGCAGTAGGATGAAAATAAAAACGGCAGTGCCGGACAGACTTGAAAGGAAGTCTTACGGTACTGCCGTTTTATGTTTTTGGCGGATGGTTGCTGTACGGTTTATGCGTTCTTTGAGAAATACTCCCGCGTCAGCCGAATTACCGTTCCGGACAGCAGGAAGACAGCAATCAGGTTGGGAATGGACATAAGGCCGTTAAAGGTATCGGCAATGCTCCACAAAAGCCCCAGATCCATAGTAGCTCCGGGAATGGATACCAGAGCGTAGATTACCATAAAGGGCTTTATAAAGGCTGCGGAAAGGAGAAATTCCACACATCTTGCGCCGTAAAGCCCCCAGCCTAAAATGGTGGAGAAGGCAAAGCAGCACATGGCGATCGCGGTAAAATGGACACCCAGTTTCCGTAGGTAGAGGTAAAGCCCAGGATCGTAAGCTCTGCCCGGCATCCTGTCCATAGGTTATGGGAATACCGCTGCAGAGAATTACCAGAGCAGTAAGGGTACAGATCACAATGGTATCTGCAAATACCTCAAAAATACCAAACATACCCTGATGGACAGGATTATCTGTATCCGCACAGGCGTGGGCAATAGAGCCTGTACCAAGTCCGGCCTCATTGAGAAGATGCCTCTGGAAACGCCGCGCTTCATACTGGTAAAGAAGCTTCCACCACCCGCCGGTGACAGCAGAAGGAGAGAATGCTCCCTGGATGATTGAGGAAAATACGCCGGGAACATTTTCCAGATGGAAAAATACCACGCCAAAAGACAGAAGAATGTAGAGCAGAGCCATGAAAGGAACCAGCTTTTCCGCTACACTTCCGATGCGCTTGATGCCGCCAAGGAGCACCAGAGCGACAGAGGAAGCCAGAAGGATGCCCATAGCCAGATTAAAGGTACCGACAGCAGAGTCAGGCAGGATGCCGTAGCCTGTGAGGGCAGACCGGACAGCCGTTGTGATGGTGTTGACCTGAGTGGCATTTCCGGTTCCGAATACAGTAAGGATACCGAAAATGGAAAAAAGATAGGCGAGCCACATCCATTTTTTCCCAAGCCCATTTTTGATATAGTACATGGGACCTCCGGCCAGATCGCCGTCCGGATTAGTTTCCCGGAAATGAACCGCCAGAGTAACCTCGGAAAATTTGGTGCACATTCCTAAAAATGCGGAAATCCACATCCAGAATACAGCGCCCGACCGCCGATGGCAATAGCTCCGGCTACACCGGCGATATTTCCCGTACCCACAGTAGCCGCAAGGGCAGTACAGACTGCCTGGAAGGGGGTAATGGCGCCTTCGGAGGCATCTTTTTTGCTGAACATGCGGCCCAGAGTGGTGCGGATGGCATAGGGAAAGCGGCGGATCTGGATAAAACGGGTGCGAAGGCTTAAGAAAAGTCCTACTCCGATGATGCAGATCATGGCCGGTACTCCCCAGATAAAGCTGTTTACAGCTGTGTTTACGGAAGTAATAAATTCGATCATGATTATCCTTTTAACCCTTTCTTTTGTACTGCATTTCATTATAATGGTAAAGTTTGCTTTATGTCAAACGATATAGAAGAAAAAGGGATATTTATACAACCTTAATACAGGCATTATGGATACTTATGCCGCTTTTATACAGCACAGGGTATAATAAAATAAAAAAGCAGAAGTAAGGGGATGTGAAGAGGATGAAAGAAATTATTCTGCTGGGTGCTTTGGCTGTACTGTATAAAATAGGCGGCCGTCTGTTTGACAGGCTGGATCATTTCTTCGAAGGACTTATGCCGCCCTCGGGAGTCTTCGTATGAGCCTGAGGAAAGAAATCTGGAAGACGGTTGGAAAATAGAAAAAATGAAACATGCATAAGCTGATGAGAAGAAAATCGCTCCGCCGGTTGTTGGCGGAGCGATTTCATGTTACACTAAAAAGGCACGGTTTTGGAAAAGATTCCTGGCCGTAGATCTTTGTACAAAAAGGGGAATTTGATTATGCCAGTGTTTGATTTTAACCATACGCCGGAAACGGAAGATACAAAGGGAGCAGAGTGTATACAGTATTTTTATTCGGATGCTCCTCAGGCAGCGCCGGAGCAGCCGATTCTGGTATTAGACACAAAAGGACAGCAGTGGGAGCACACCTGCGGTCTCTTTACCAATCCTGTAAGGGGAACTGCTTTTGAGTTTAAGGATGGAGGCGAAACGGTCAGTGGAAATATTTTAAAATAGACGCCCGGTTTGTAAGCCTGATCCGGTGGCTGGGGAAAACCATATCAATGTGCGTCTGTCCGGAGAGAACAGGGAGGAAGGCTATTCCGTTTACCGCATCCGTGAAACAGCCTTTGGGAGGAACCAAGCTTTCAGCAGAGGACGGCTTTTTGCAGTTTATGATTGAGCGTCTGTTTGCCAGCAGTGCGCCTTCTGAGACAGAGGAGGAAGAGGAAACTGAAGAAGGAGATGATATGAAGCTTACCAGTCTCCAGAGCATTACGGATTTTATGACCTGTGCAGGAAAGACCCTTCCGGATCACATCCGTCTCTGGGCAAGAAGAAACCTGGCAGTGGCAAAGTCACATGAGGTATCCCCGGAGGAGCGCCGCCATGCTCAGAGAGCGCTGTCTATTATGATGAACGTGCGGTGGAAGCATGATTATTTTGAAGCCATTGATCCGGTAGAGGCAAGACGGATTTTAGATGAAGAGCTGTATGGAATGGAGCGGGTAAAGCAGAGGATTATAGAAACCATTATCCAGATCAACCGAACTCACACGCTGCCCTCATACGGCCTTTTGCTGGTGGGGCCTGCGGGTACGGGAAAATCCCAGATCGCTTACGCGGTAGCGAGGATCTTAAAACTGCCGTGGACAACTCTGGACATGAGCTCCATCAATGACCCGGAGCAGCTGACAGGAAGCTCCAGAGTCTATGCCAACGCAAAGCCGGGAATTATCATGGATGCATTTTCCATGGCAGGAGAATCAAATCTTGTATTTATCATTAACGAGCTTGATAAAGCCAATTCAGGAAAAGGAAATGGAAATCCTGCAGATGTGCTTTTAACCCTGCTTGACAATCTGGGCTTTACGGATAACTACATGGAATGTATGGTGCCTACCTCAGGCGTATATCCCATTGCCACAGCTAACAATAAGGAGCAGATCAGCGCCCCGTTAATGTCGCGTTTTGCGGTGATCGATATTCCGGACTATACATTGGAAGAAAAAGATCATTTTCTCAAAATTTGCTCTGCCAAAGATCCTGCGCCGCATGAGCCTGCGCAAAGAGGAGTGTATCCTGACCGAAGAGGCTCTTGATACCGTAGTGGAGCTTTATTCAGATACGAGCGGAATCCGTGATCTCGAGCAGGCGGCGGAGCATCTGGCTGCCAATGCCCTGTATCAGATCGAAGTGGATCATCTTGAAAAGGTGGTATTTGACGGAAAAATGATCCGGGAGCTTTTGGGATAATAACCTTTAGTCTGCCTCGTCCTTTTCCGGCTCAAGGAGTTTTAAAAGAGTTTCATTCAGAGCCCGGGCCTGTTCGGCCAGCTCCCGTATGCAGGAGATTTCCGGAACCTCAATATCATGGATCAGGGTATTGCGCATTTTTCTAAGAAATGCAATCTGATTCAGGCTGTCTTTGTCAAAAGCCCGGTCCGTTTCAGGGCGTTGATATTAAAGACGCTTAAGGAACGGGAGCTGCGCTTGGTGGTGCGGTTTAAAAGCGCTTCCAGGGGAACCCATTGACTGAAAAAGGCGCTGATGGCTTTCAGACGTTCCTCATCCTCTTTAGAGCCGGCTGCCTTTAAGGACTGGTAGGCCAGATACCGCTTTTCATTTCCGCTGATGATCTGGTCAATAATCTGCTGGGAAATGTTCCGTTTGTCCTTTTCAAATTTAACTGCCTTTAAAATAGGGCCCATGTACTTTACGTCCAGCAGCTTCAGGCTGGACAAAAGCCGGAAGAGCAGCTCAATATTTCCCATCCGCAGTTCGATATCCTCCGGGCGGAAATTGCTGCTGAGGTAATTGTAAAGATAGGAAGCCAGCTCGTACTGGTTGTTAAAAACAGCATTTTTGCTGCGGATCCGTTCATTTCCTGCAGCCTGCAGGCGCTCCAGGGCGATTTCTCCTGCAAGGACAAGACCGTTTAACTCGTCTAGGATGGCAAGCTCTTCTTTGGAAAGCGTACCCTGAAGGGGTTTGTAGATTAAGTCATGTTCTACCTCAGACCAGGCGTGCATCAGGACGGACGCTACCTGAATTTCGATTCTGGCCCGGCAGTAGCGTTTTTCTGAGGGTTGTACCAATTCTTCTCTCAGATAGACACGGTAGTGGTTGGCCCAGTAGCCGGAAAACGCTTATGATAAGTAGGAGGCTTTGACTGCTCCGGGAACTGCTTGCTTTCCAGAATGTGGAACTGATCCCGGATCAGCTGGTCTGCCTGAAGGCGGTCTCCGGGGAAATAGAGGGAAACCCGGACACCGCAGAGATCGGCGATGTCCTCATAGATTTCCTTTATATTCCGGTAAGGAACCGGGCGCTTGGCATTGCGGCGGAGTACCTTGCTTTTAAGCGTCCCGGATTTTTGGCCCGGTAGGTAACCATGGCCCGGATACCGGAGGAGCGCAGCACAGCCTCCAGCTGACCGGCTGCAAGACGGCCTACAGATTCATAGTAGTTAAATTTCTTTTGTAGTTGTCAATAAACTGGTTGATCAGGTCCATTGATTTCTCCTTTTTGCGGGCTTTATCGGCGGAAATGCTCTGCTTTAATCAGATGGTTTCATCATATCATAGGAGAAATGGGAGTGCAAGCAGACCGATTTTGAGTTTTGCATTTTGCATTTTATCGTGTCAGCTTCTTTCCACACAGGCAATGGCCTGATATAAAAGCCAGGACAGCAGGCACAGAATCATGATGGAGGTCATAAGCACCGTCATGGTAAAGGTCTGGGCGGAGTAGGTGATCAGATATCCCAGTCCTGCCCGTGCGGAGAGAAATTCACCAATGATGACGCCGACCAGGCACAGGCCGAAATTGACCTTCATGTAATTGATCACCATGGGGAGGGAGCCTGGCAGAAGAACCTTAAAGAGTACGTCTGTTCTGGTTCCTCCAAGGGAACGGATCAGGCGTATTTTGTCTTCATCGGTCTGACAGAAACCATTGTACAGAGTAAGGATCGAGCCAAAGAGAGCCACGGAAACGGCCGCTGTGACAATGGTGGTGGTATTATTTCCCAGCCATACGATTAAAAGCGGAGCCAAAGCGGATTTGGGCAGACTGTTTAAAAGAACTAAGAATGGCTCTAAAACGCTGGCAGCAGAGGGACTGGCCAGAAGAAGGGCACAGACCAGACCGGCTGCGGTACAGACAGCAAAGCTTATAAGCGTCTCCATGAGGGTAACGCCTGTGTGGAGAAAGATGGTTCTGTCGGCAGTCATAGAAATCAGGCATTTGAAGATCAGGCTTGGACTGCTGAAAATAAACCGGTCGATGAGACCTAAGCCGGCTGACAGCTCCCATAAAGACAGAATCAGAATCAGAAGAAGGATGCGCCAGATACGGATCATACTCCGTCGGCGCAGCTGGTCGGCCAGGTATTCCTGCTGGGCTAACGAGGGGGAGAGTAAGGGATTATTCATCTGTTTTCAGCTCCTTCCATACAGCGTTGAAATATCCGGAAAATTCAGGACAGTTACGTCTTTTTAAAGGTGTTGCACAGTCAGCCGGGAAATGGATGGGAAGGATTTTTTTGATCCGTCCGGGCCGGGTGTGAGTATGATGATCCGGTCTGCGATGCTGATGGCTTCTGAAAGATCGTGGGTCACAAGAACGGCTGTTTTTTTAGTGCTCCGTAAGATAGAACTGATATCGTCACATACAGAAAGCCGTGTCTGGTAATCCAGAGCAGAAAATGGCTCATCTAAAAGAAGAAGATCCGGTTCCAGCGCCAGAGTACTCAGGCGGCCCGCTGGCGCATTCCTCCGGAAGCTCAGAGGGCCGGGCGTGTTCAAAGCCTTCAAGGCCGTAGGCTGAGAGCATTTCCTTTAAGCGGGCAGTTGTCTTTGGGGTAAGGCGGTTCTGGATTTCCAGTCCCAGAGATACATTGGATAAAATATCCCTCCACGGAAAAAGATGATCCTTTTGGAGCATATAGCCGGTATCAGACGGCGATTGGCGCAGCGGATGGCCGTCTAAGAGGATCTGCCCCGTATCAGGTTTGGACAAACCGCAGAGAAGAGAAAGGGTGGATTTTCCGCAGCCGGACGGGCCGACCACGGCTGCAAATTCACCGGGAGACAGGAAAATGATATATCAGAAAGAGCCAGCGTTTCTCCTTCCAGCGTATGGTAGGAAAAGCTGACTCCGTTTACATCCAGTTTGGGTGTCATTTTGTAAAATCTCCTTTCACCTAAGTACGTCTTTGATGTAGTATACGCGAAAGGAGACAGGATGGTTCAGATCTGGTTTACTGGGAAGCAGCGCTTTCGGATGGAACTGTTTCCGGTGCTGCCGGGGCAGAGCATCTGCGGCCGCTTCATTCTGTGTATAGCTCCAAGTCACGGGAGTGGGCCGTGAGGCATCAAAGATCTGAGAAGCGTCAAAGAGATCGGACAGCCGTTTTTGGATGGATCCGTCTGGATCATATCCTCGTAAAGACGGTAGCCGTCCAGATTCCGTCTGGCCATCCGCAGATGGTCGCTTCCCTTTTGGATCCAGGCGGGCTTGCTTGCGTCCACATTGCAGAAATACCGGAAGCCCTTGGAATGGAGATATTTAAAACGGTAATTATCCTCTGTATAGGGCCGCCAGTCTGCCACATCATTGCCGTTGGGATAGATGTAGATATCGGTTGGCCCGATAAGATTCTACCTCTGCTTCCCACTTGTCCGTATCTGTATAGAAGCGCTCGTCGCTGATCTTGAAGGTTTCTCCGGGTACGGAGGAAACGCCCATCCACAGATGGCCCCAGCTGTGGCTTGCAAGCTCCCAGCCATTGTCTTTTAAACACTGGGCTACCTTTGCAGCCTGCTCTCTATCCTGTTCATAGTTCGGACTGTCACTGTAGGAAGCAGCAGTGCGGTAGCCTAAAATTCCTTCATAGCCCGTAAAGGCGATGATCGCTCTGGCACCTTTATAGGAAAAATCGGGGTGTTCTTCGATGAAATCTTCTAAAATCGGGATTAGGTCATAAGGGCCGGTGGAAATGGAGCCGTCTTCCATGACCATTTCAGCAGTGGGTTTTCCGTCCTCTCCGATGACGATCCGGCGTGCAAAGCCGTCCTTTTCCATATAAGGATAATAGCATACGTAATCCTGGGACATGACCAGAGGTTTTTTGCCCTCAGGAAGCAGGATTTCTCCCCAGGAGAAAACGGTATTTCCATTTTCATCTGTAGTCTCAGAGGCAATATCCCGGATGCGTACCAGAACATAACCGTCCTCATAGAAAGCATCCAGCATCTTTAAAATTCATCCTTTGTAGTCATGACGGAATTGTAGCCGAGTCCGGCTGTCGCCGTCAAAGGCTTTGGCAGTGTCCATGATAAGAGAATGGAAAAATACATGGGGAACGTTCTGCACATCAGCTGGTAAGAGAGAAGCCTTTGCTTCCTCATAAGATGTGATCGCTTCCAGGGCAGCGGGGTCTTCTGCCAGAGAGGAGTCTTCTTTAATGAGAGCAATGGCACGGTCGTAGTCATAGCCCGCAGCGATATATGCGGCCTGAGCAAGTGTGCCAGAGGCCGGGGAAGAGATAGGCTGTGCCGGATCTTCGGAGGTTGTTTTGGCTGTACTGGAGGAGGCGGAAGCAGATGATATGGGCTGTCTGTTTAAGACAAAGCGGGTCAGTGCAAAAACGCCTGCTGCCAGGGCTGAAAACGCCAGAAACAGTGCAAGTATAATAGGAAGATGCCGGACAAGCTTTCTTCGCTGTCTTTGGGCCTGCCGGCGTCTGAAATCATTTCGGCTCATAAGTTGTAAATCTCCTGTTTGAATGAAAGTAAAATTGTATCAATTTAATTATAACATAAAATTCAGGAAATGAAAGTGATTGAAATTTGATGGAAGCCGTGGTATGTTTAAAATAGAAATTACCCAAAAGCGGCGGTTGCTTTTGACACAGCAGAGCCGGCTATGAAAAGGAGATAAAATTATGGCAGAAATGGTAAAAGATCCAAATTGCGCATACTGTATGCAGGGAGAGCTGGTAGCAAAATTTGCCTATCCGGTCTGCGAGATGAAGACAGGCTTTCTTTATGTATTTAAGGAGCAGAGTAAAAAGGGAAGAGTGATCCTGGCTCACAAAAAGCATGTCAGCGAGCTGATCGACTTAACAGATGAAGAAATGATTTCTTTGCAGAGGTGGCTCAGGTGGCAAGAGCCGTACACAAGGTATTTCATCCCGATAAGGTAAACTACGGCGCATACGGCGATACAGGCTGCCACCTTCATTTCCATATCGTTCCCAAATATAAGGGCGGAGAAGAGTGGGGCGGTACCTTTGAGATGAACAGCGGAAGAACCATTCTCACAGACGCTGAGTATGAGGAGATGGCAGAGGCCTTAAGACAGGCTTTAAAGGAAGTATAGGAACACATAGTATAAAATAACCTCTGGCAGCGGCAGAAGCCGCAGCCGGGGGTTTTGTCTTTTTTGATGCGACATAAAGCGTTTGTCCGGTTTCATATATTAGGCAGAGAGCAGCAATGTTTGGAGGAATCGTGTATGAAACGGACAAAAGCAGCAGGCTTTTTGCTTGCGCTTCTTATGACGGCAGGGCAGGTGACGGCAGCATTGGCTTCTGAACCGGAGCTTGCGCTTCCGGCCGGGGTGCCGGCCAGAGCGGTAAGCAGAGAAACTGCGCAGATACAGGCAGAAGCGGGAGATGCGGCAGCTTCTCAGACGGCAATCAGATATCAGCGCCTTCAGCCGTTCTCATGGAGGCATCTACGGGGCAGATTATATATGAAAAAGGGGCGGATGATAAAAGAAATCCTGCCAGCGTTACAAAGGTCATGACGCTGATCTTGATTTTTGATGCCCTGGCAGAAGGGAAGATCCACCTTTCCGATGAGGTCGTTACCAGCGCTCATGCAAAGTCCATGGGCGGTTCCCAGGTATTTTGGAGGAAGGGGAAACGCAGACGGTGGAAACACTGATTAAATGCATCGTGATCGCATCAGGAAATGATGCTTCTGTAGCCATGGCGGAGTATATTTCCGGTACAGAGGAGGCCTTTGTACAGCAGATGAATGAACGTGCCGAAGGTCTGGGGATGACGAAAACCCATTTTGTGGACTGCTGCGGTCTTACAGAGGATCCCTCCCATGTGACAACTGCCAGAGATATTGCTCTTATGAGCCGGGAGCTGATCGATCAGTATCCTCAGATCCACAATTATTCAACAATCTGGATGGAAAATATTACTCATGTGACAAAACGGGGACAAAGGAATTTGGTCTTTCCAACACAAATAAACTTTTGCGGATGGCAACGAATTTTAAGGTTACCGGCTTAAAGACAGGCTCCACCTCTCTGGCAAAATACTGTCTGTCAGCTACGGCAGAGAAGGATGGGGTGCGCCTGATCGCTTCGATCATGGCTGCTCCTGATTTCAAGGCACGTTTTGCAGACGCACAGACGCTGAAAAACTATGGCTATGCAAACTGTAAGCTTTATGAGGATAAAGGGGATCACACTTCCGGAAATTTCGGTAGAAGGAGGAATTAAAAGCGGGGGCAGAGTTGGTTTTGAACGGTACATTCAGATATCTCAGCCTTAAGGGAGAAGATCTTTCATCTGTGGAAAAAAGTTGTTCTCTCCGAGTCCCTTCCGGCTCCGGTGGAGCCGGGCCAGAAGGCTGGGGTGCTGGAATATCTGTTAAACGGAAGATCGGAGAGATGGATGTAGTGACCGCAGAGGCGGTGCGGGAGGCGCAGTATGGAGATTATCTGAAATGGATGATAAAAATATGGAGGCTTGAGAAAGCTTTTGACTTTTAATATGTCTCTAATGGAGGAAGCACGTGATCGGGAAGGGGACAGGTATAATGACCGCCGTTTCTTTTAAGAGTCTCTGTCTTGGCGGCGTCAATGATGTCAGGGCGCTCCATGGTGCGGATCGCAGACAGGGCAATCATCTTTCCGGCCGTCAGGAGCCTTTATGGGCAATGGGGCTACAGGTTTGGGCCGTCATCTGCCAGGTGTGCCCCACATTGCCCACACAGCAGGCGGCAACCCGCAGATTTAGAGTAGGAACTGCATAGCCCACATCGCCTACGTCGGTAGAGCCTGCAGTCTGGATGATATGGTTGGGATCGAAAGGATGGATCTCACTGTCTAAAGGTTTGGACAGAATTTCCTCAAGCCGGTCTTCTCCATAGATCTGAATGATTTCGTCACGGATCATTTTCCGGGCAGTATCATCATAAGAATCAAAACTGTCTGGCCAGCCGGTAGTCCTCCTCTGTCCATTTTGGTGCGCCTATCTCCTGCATACAGGCGTCTGCGATCTGGGCAAGGGCTTTGTTGGGGAGGTATTCCGTAAAGGCCATAGACAGATCATAATTCATGGAAGTGCCGGTCATAAGGGCGGCACCCTTTGCCACATCCACGACACGGTTGAACAGCTCTGTCAGCTGGCGGACATAAGGGGAACGCACTTCATACCGGACGGTGGAGCGGTCCTGTACCACATTGGGGGCAGTGCCGCCGGCGTCAATGTAGGCATAATGGATCCGGGCTTCCGGAATCATGTGTTCCCGCAGATAATTGCAGCCTACGCTCATCAGCTCTGCGGCGTCCAGGGCGCTTCGGCCCAGATAGGGGCAGAGCCGGCGTGGGAAGTAAGTCCTTTAAAGTGGAAATTGGCTCCCATAATCGCGTTATTGTGGGAGTTGTCCACCTGATTGATGGAGTCCGGGTGCCAGGTATAAACAAAATCCACCTGATCGAACAGCCCGGCTCTGGCCATGAACTGTTTGGAACCGGCCCCCTCCTCTGCCGGACAGCCAAAATAGATGACTGTGCCGCTTTTTTTGAAGGTTTTCAGATATTCCTTGACGGCAATGGCGGCTGCCAGAGCTCCGGCACCCAGGGCACTGTGTCCACATCCGTGGCCAGGTGCTCCCTGGATGATAGGTTGTCTGGACGGGCAGGCAGCCGCCTGGTTTAAACCGGAAAGGGCGTCATATTCTCCCAGAATACCAACGACCGGTTTTCCGCATCCATAGGAATAAGTTCCCTGAAAACAGGTGGGGATACCGGCCAGACCGGTTTCTACCGTAAAACCTTCATCCTTCAGAATTGGCAGAGCAGCCCAGCAGACTGATATTCATGATATGCCAGTTCGGCAAATTCCCAGATTTGATCGTTGGCCTCGATGATACGGGTTGATTTTTCTTCGATAATCTTTTCGATAAACTCCAAGGTTTTCATAGGTACTCCTTCCATATATTTATAATATTTTTCCCAGAAATTCTCTGGTTCTGGGGTTTTGCGGATTCAGGAACAGTTCCTCCGGACTTCCCTTTTCCTGAACAATGCCGTCTGCAATGAAGAAGATGCGGTCGCTGACCTCCCGTGCAAAGCCCATTTCATGAGTGACGATGAGGATGGTCATGCCGGAGCTGGCAAGATCCCGGATTACGTTCAGCACCTCTTTTACCATTTCCGGATCCAGGGCGGAGGTGGGTTCGTCAAAGCATGATCTCCGGCTCCATCGCCAGAGCACGGACGATGGCCAGCCGCTGTTTCTGGCCCCCGGAGAGCCGGTTGGGATATTCGTCTTTTTTGTCCGAGAGACCTACCCGTTCCAGCAGATGGAGAGCGGCGGCTTTTGCCTGCGCTTTTGGAATCTTTTTTTCCAGCACCGGGGCGAGGGTGACATTGTCTATTACCTTCAGATGGGGGAAAATGTTAAAATGCTGGAAGACCATGCCCAGATGCTGACGATATTGGTCTACGTTGACAGAACGATCCGTGATATTGGAGTTTCGGAACAGGATGGTGCCGGAGTCCGGGGTTTCCAGCAGATTCAGGCAGCGGAGAAAGGTGCTTTTTCCGCCGCCGCTGGGACCAATGATAGAGACTACTTCGCCTTCGTAAATAGTTTCAGAAATCCTTTCAGGACTTCCAGCTTTCCAAAGGATTTTGTCAGATTGTTTACCTGGATGATGGGCCGGGCTTCGGCACAGATTTTGTTTTCAGCGTTCATTTTGTTTCATCCTCCATTCAGCATAAGCCATAATCCGGCCGAGTATTGTGGTCACCAGCAGATAGATGATGCCGGCAATGATAATGGATTCCACCTGCCGGAAGGTAGCGGAGGCTACGGTTTTGTATGAGGTGGTCAGTTCATTGATAAAGAAGACAGACGCCAGGGAAGCCTGTTTAATCATGGTGATAAATTCATTTCCAAGAGCAGGAAGGATATTTTTAACTGCCTGAGGAAGGATAATTTTAGTCATGGTATTCCGGGCGGTCATCCCAGGCTGCGGCTGCCTCCGTCTGTCCGATATCTACAGCCTGGATGCCGGCCCGGATGATTTCCGATACGTAAGAGCTGGCATTGACGATCAGGGCGATGATGATGCAGGTGGAGTCAGGAATTTTAATCCCGGTGGCTCTGGGAAGGAAGATCCAGAAAAAATAGAGCTGCAGAAGGATTGGTGTTCCCCTGAGAACCCAGACATAAAACTGTACGAACCACTGGAAGGGTTTGATGCGGGAACGCCGCATGATGGCCAGGAGAGTGCCCAGTACGGTGCCGCACAGTACGGTGATGGCGGCCAGACACAAGGTTCCCGTCAGTCCCTGTATGTATACATAGCTGTATCGATTCCACATTTTGATGATCGTTGCCCACATATCGGAAGTCACCTTTCTTTCATTTCTTTATTATGTGCATCCCTGCAGGGAGCAGGATGTCATAATCCCAGAGTTTTTGCATATGCTGTGTATTTCTCATACCATTCGTCATATATGCCTGAGGCTGTGACCTCATCAATGATCTCATTGATCCTGTTTAAAAGAGCTGTTTCGCCTTTGGGGATTCCGATCCGCGTTCCGGAAGTGCTCTCGTCAAAAAAGAAGAAAAAATCGGGAACAATGACCATACTGCTTTCCGCGTTGGCTGCGATAAAAGCTCTGCTGTCTTTTTTTCAGTCACAACCGCATCTGCTTTTCCTTCCTGAACCATTAAAAAACCGTCGGTGGTAGCAGATACCCGTTTCAGCTCCCTGCAGGCCGGAATCTGCTCTGTAGCAAAGAGCTCCTGCAGGGAGCCGCTCTGGCAGACTACGATTTTATCGGTCAGGTCATCAGCGCTTTTGATCGTGTCCAGATCTCCGCTGCGAATCATCAGACCATAATTGTTGGCGTTATCCTCATCAAAACGGTAGCCTTTTGACATTTCCATAGCCTCTGCGCGGGCCGGGGTATAGGCAAGAGCCGAAATCGCCAGATCGTATTTGCCTTCGGTAACGCCGGTTAAGACTGCGGAGAATTCCAGAGGAACGATCCGGCACTCTACCCCAGCTTGTCGGCAATATAACGGGCTAGCTCAACGTCGGCTCCAACGTACTGTTCCTCTCCTTGTCTGGAAGGATCGATAAATTCATTGGGAGCAAAATAAGGCTCCATGGCTACCTCAATATATCCGCGGGCCAGGATATCGTTCAGGCGGCTTCCTCCATTGCTGCCGGTGGTTTCTTCAGAGGCGGCTTTGGCAGCTTCAGAGGAAGCGGATATGGTATCAGGGATTGTTTCTGATGGCAGAGTGGGGGCAGAACCTATGGCAGAGCAGCCGCTTATGGCGGTCAGAGCGGCTGCAGAGGCCAGAACGATTAACATCTGAACTGTTTTTTCATAATAATCCTCCCTTTTAGCGGTTTTGTAAGGCTTTAGCATAAGGATGATGCTAAAACTTTAGCATAGTAATGTGATGCAGTGATAATTAGGGGAATTATATATGAATAGAGAGTATTTGTCAAGGGTGTTATTGAGAATTTTTGCTGCTTTTGGAGAAATCCATTGTCACAAGTTCGTTATAGGGGACTTCTGCCTTTAATTCCCCTGCTTCCTCCAAAATACGTTTTAACAGCGTAAAGCTGTTTTCTTCAAAGACCGTATCCTCCTTCCAGGTATCCTGGGATTTGTAGCGATCTACAATCAGGGCCAGCTTATCCACCGGCGTTTCCTTAAAATGCGGGAAATGACCTTGGCAATTTCTTCAGAGGAATGGCTGTTTACATAGTCCAGACCTTTCTGGATGGCATTGGTAAAGCTTTGGATTACCTCCGGGTGCTGCTTCAGATAGCTTTTCTGGCGCTGTAGGCCGTATAGGGTACATAGCCGGATTCTGTTCCGAGAGACGCCACCACCGCACCGCTTCCCTCCATTTCAAGGGTTGTGGCGAAAGGTTCGAATTCGATGGTATAATCCGCAGCACTGCTGGTAAATGCCGCCGCGGTGAGGCCAAAGCTGATGCTCTGGTCGATGGTGAGGTCATTAACAGGATCAAGACCGTTCTTTTTTAAGATATATTCAAATACCATCTGGGGCATACCGCCTGCTCTTCCTCCCAGCACCGTTTTACCCCTCAGATCCTGCCATTTAAAATCTTCCTCAGCCTGCCTTCCTACCAGAAAATTCCCGGCTCTCTGGGTCAGCTGGGCAAAGTTGACGGCAGGATCATCCGAACCTTCCTGATAAACATAGATGCTGGCTTCTGAACCCATAAAACCGATCTGGGCGTCTCCGGAGATTAAGGAGGTCATCACCTTGTCAGCGCCTCCGGCATTTACAAGAGTCAGATCGATGCCCTCCTCCTCAAAATAGCCAAGTTCAATGGCAGCGTATTGGGGGGCGTAGAAGATGGAGTGGGCTACTTCGCTGAGGGTGACGGCAGTCTGTCCGTCTGGGGAGAGGGAGGACTGGCAGCCAGAGAGGGACAGCGCAGCAAGGATTCCGGCTGTGAGAAGAGGCCAGATTTTCGGGTATGAGTTGCATACATAATGGAATCTCCTTGGATATGGTTTTATACTGTTATTGTATTGCATGTTTTGCATTAGGGTGAATCCGTTTGAGTTTCCGCATTTTGCACCGCACCCTGGGGTCTGGTGTGCAGGGCTCCGGTTTCCGGTCATAAGAAAGCCTAAGAGTCTGAAATTTTTCTAAAAACAAAATCCATATCAAAAACTCGCTGCGCTCAAACAGGTTTGATATGGATTTTAACAAAAAATTTAATCTTCTAAGGTTTTCTAATGACCTTCAAAGTCGCCCTGCACACCAGACTCCAGGTCACACTGCAAAAAGCGGAAACTCAAGGGTGAATCCGGGCTTTTCTTACAGATGGTTATCTGGTAAAATAAAACGAATACAGCGGTTTCAACCGGCAGTTTAAATGAAAAATCAGGAGAATTTATAAAATGGAATATAAAATGATCGTCCTGGATCTGGACGGAACCCTCACAAACAGGGATAAAATCATTACTCCCAGAACGAAACAGGCTCTTATGGAAGCCCAGAAAATGGGAAAGATCGTGGTTCTGGCTTCCGGGCGGCCCACAGCAGGGATCAAGCCGCTGGCAGAGGAGCTTGAGCTTGCAGCGTACGGAAGCTATATTTTATCCTATAATGGCGGTATGATCACAAACTGCGGCACCGGGGAAGTGGTATTTTCCTCCCTGCTTCCCGTGGATTCAAATGAGAAAATCATCGGTCTGGCAGAGAGAATTACGGAGTGGATATCCTGACCTATGAGGGGGAGGAGATCATCACAAACAACAAGGAATGTCCCTATGCTGTCAAGGAATCCAATATCAATCACCTGCCTCTGCGCCAGGTAGAAGACATGAAAGGCTATGTGTCCTTTCCGGTTCCAAAGTTTCTGATGCTGGATGACGGAGATTATCTGGTAACGGTGGAGCCGCGGGTAAAGGCTGCCATGGGCCGGGATTTCGTGTCTACCGTTCAGAGCCATTTTCCTGGAGGTTATGCCAAAGGGAATTGACAAGGCCCAGTCTTTGGGGCGGCTTTTAGAGCGGATCGGCATGAAACGGGAAGAGATGATCGCCTGTGGAGACGGCTATAATGACCTGACTATGATCCAGTATGCCGGTCTGGGAGTGGCCATGGAAAATGCGGTTCTTCCTGTGCGCAATGCAGCGGACTATATCACTGCCTCAAACAATGAGGACGGGGTGGGAGCTCGTCGTAGAAATTTATGCTGGGAGGTTGAAATGAGGCTGCCGCAATCCCACTGGCTTTAGACGGTGGGGTAAGGCAGCGAGGTCTATGAAGCAGGAAGTTCATTGGCTTCAGACAATAGGTAGTTCACAATGCCCGCAATCTATGGTAAAATTAGGTAGAAGAAATGAAGGAGGTTTTATTACATGGAACAGTATAAGCAGGAATTTATTGAATTTATGGTAGAGAGCAATGTACTTAAGTTTGGAGATTTTACATTAAAGAGCGGACGTAAGTCCCCGTTTTTTATGAATGCAGGAGCATATGTAACAGGAACACAGCTGCGTAAGCTGGGCGAATATTATGCAAAGGCCATCCATGACAATTTTGGCCTGGATTTTGACGTGCTGTTTGGACCGGCTTATAAGGGTATCCCCTTAAGCGTTGCAACCACTATGGCGATCAGTGAGCTTTACGGAAAGGATATCCGTTATTGCTCCAACCGTAAGGAGGTAAAAGATCATGGCGATACAGGTATTCTTTTAGGAAGTCCTATTAAGGACGGAGACCGTGTGATGATCATCGAGGATGTAACCACATCCGGTAAATCTATCGAGGAGACCTTCCCCATCTTAAAGGCTCAGGGCGATGTGGAGATCAAGGGTCTGATCGTATCTTTAAACCGTATGGAACGTGGCAAGGGAACAAAGAGTGCTTTAGACGAGATCAAGGATCTCTATGGTTTCCCCACAGCAGCCATTGTTACCATGGCAGATGTGACCGAATACCTGTACAATAAGGAATGCGGTGGAAAAATTGTGATCAATGATACATTAAAGGCAGCCATTGACGCATACTATGCAGAGTATGGAGCGCAGGCGTGACCATTCGCTTAGAATGGAACCTGGCTGTACAAACCATGAAAGGCAGTAAAAATATGGAAAGAGTATATAAGACCATGCGCAATACCGGCGCCGGCTGTATTGCTGTGGGTATCATCATTGCAGTGACAGGACTGGCTGTGGGAATTATTTCAATCGTAAACGGTGCGCTGCTTTTAAAGCGCAAATCCGAGATTGAATTTTAACAGGCGGGCTGTGATGATCCGACATACCACCCCGCGCCAGAAGGCAGGATGGGTACTGTTTATACTGTATCTCTGCCTTCTGGCCTGCATGTTTTCAAGATCCTTCGGACGAA
>SCPP01001437.1_pt1 | contig 18603 bp, 23 predicted proteins | sample 6106811 | NCBI WGS metagenome assembly SCPP01 (sample SAMN10720449, study PRJNA508395) | human gut metagenome | isolation source: Participant 2 stool, 15 month | host: Homo sapiens | collected 2018
AAGTTATATTAGGGTGAGCTACCTGGCTGCCCTGTAGTATTGACAACACGTAATCCCGATACAGATCCTTGTAATGACTGTCCCACATTACTATAAGCCGCCTTTTAAGACCTGGTCATCCATTTTAGTAATAGCAGTAGTCAAAGCTGCACGTTTTGAGAACCACCATAGCCGACAACAACAACTTCATCCAAAGTTTGAGTATCATCTTTCAAAATAACATTCAGCGGAGTTCCATTCCATTTCATTTCTTGAGTGATATAACCAACGAAAGAAATCTGAATAACATCTCCATTCTTTACATCATTTAAAGTGAAATTACCATCAAAATCTGTGATGGTACCATTGGTAGTTCCTTTTACTACCACAGATGCAATAACAGTTTCCCTGTAGCATCTTTGACAACACCTGTACAAGTTCCACTCTGTTGTGTGATTTTCAAATCGGTAACGCCGGGACTGGCAACCGCGTATGCTGCTCCGGTAGAGGCACCCATTAGGAACAGCATCATGCTGACTGATTTTAGTCGTTTTAACATAGCTGTGATTCTTTAAATATTTATTAAAAATCAACCAGTTTAAGATATTATTCTTAAACTAAACCAAGATTGACGCTGCAAATATATAATATATTTGATATATTTAAGAAGATAAACAAAAATATTTTATTATAATCTCCGTTATTTAATAAAACATTAAATCATCACACATTATCATTCACCTTTATTTTATTTATATTCACTTGAAAATAGTTTATTTTATGCATTAATATAACAATAGATCACCGCATCACATATGCCCTCGACTATGAAGTTCTTTATTCATGATACTCTTCACTATAATGTTTCATCACACCTTCAGACAGATAAGCGATGCCTACCTTCAAAAGGTAAAATACACGCTTAGGAAATAAATGCCTTAAATAAAAGCAGGGAAGCCTAAAAAGACTTCCCTACAAAATAATATCAATATATATTCTTATTCGACCGAAACAGCCCCTGTACTAGCCTCATATTTCCATCCTGGATTTTGATAAACCGAAGATGAGGTGAAGTCATTGGGATCTGATGCAGTCTGACGGAATACAGCCACCCCAATGGGCTCTAAATAATGGGCAGGAGTAAAGAGGAATCCCTTTTGTTTTGCAATGGTATTATTTTCCAATATTTTTTCGTATGGAAGTATATACACACTTGATTCAGGAGAAGACATATTTCCTGTTGACGGATTTACTATACAAAGATCTTTTAATTGTTCCTCATATACACTACCCCAATAACGCATACCTTCCGTGCGATAAGGAGTCGTTTTAAACTGATCAAGTGCCCTCCAGCGTTTCAAATCATCCCATCGGAAAGCCTCAGCACAAAGTTCATTACGGCGCTCACGACGAATATTATACAAAGTCGGATCAATCATAGTTCCATGTGAATAAGCGGCAAAATCCCCTTTTGCTTCTTCCAGCATATTAGTTGCGGCAATTGTCTTATTATAATCCGGATCTACTTTTGCACGTGTACGTAACGCTCTCAATATCCATCTGCCGTTCCGTCAACAGTTCCATTCTTCTCGTATGAAGCTTCCATATAGATAAGCATAGCTTCCGCACCACGGAAAACAATACCTCCAGAGGTACCGGCAGAATGGTCATTCGCCATATGAGTTGAATAATGTTTACCCTTCTTTACAATATAACCTGTTGTTGCTAAACTGCCCGCATCACCGAATATCAAACTGATTTGACAAATACTGGGTGTACCATCATCACCATAATAATTCACATCTCCCGGCTTTTTAGTGAATATACCAAGACGAGAGTCACGATTCTGTACCGTAGCAACTACACCTTCCTTCTCCCAATCGGGATTATACCCCGAACCACTGGCATAAACAGGCAAACCATTACGCATAAGGAATGAATTGACCATACCACGTGTCCAGCCTGATCCACCACCATTACGACAAAGTTCCATCTGCAAATTACTGGTTACCCCCAATGATTCATCAAATTTTTTCCACATTAGAATCTCCTTATACCCTTCCATATTCTCATCACAGAACATGGTATAATATGGATTGATAGAAACCAATGAAGCATTCATTCCTTCCGGAGTATCTGTATTCTCTGCTAAATTGCCTACCATTTGGTCTGCAACAAACTTCGAAGCAGCAATCGCTTCATCAAGGAAATAATTAATTTCCACATCAGCATCATAACCTTGCGCATCTTTACCCGGCCATCCGCTTCCTCCCGGTACAAAAGCTGTACCACGATGATATTTTTCCCAAGTAGCTTCATATAAAGCTACACGAGCATGAAGCAAATAAGCTACATTTTAGAAATACGATTTTTACCACCCGGAGGATTATTCAACAACATGTCTTCCGCCTTTTTTAAATCTTCAATAATAAAACGAGCAACCTTATGACGCGGTTGGCGCTTGCTAGCTTCCACCAATTCACCTTGAATATCGGGAAGTGCCGTTGTGACAATAGGCAGATCACCAAATTTTGTAAAAAGTTGAAAATAGCTATATGCACGGTTCACGTACATTTCTCCAATGTAATGTTTCACATTATCTTGGTTACCAGTTATAGCTCCCTCCTCATATCTTGGTAATACTTGGTCAAAAGTAGTTGCATGAACGAATATCCTCCCATTTCCACTCGCCACGGTCGGCAGCAACTTTTTTCTCACCAGGAATCCAAAACGAATTACTTGTTCCGCTTGCCTGATTATCTGTATCATTATCTTTTCCAAAAAGATTAATGCCATACTTATCATCTACAGTAACAAACTTATAGTTATTTATGGCATAAGCTGCTAAATCCGCTTCTGCAGAAAAGAATTTTTCAGGAGTAACCTTATCCAATGGTTCTCTATCCAAGAAGTCATTACAACTTGTCAGGCTGCCCATCAGCAAAGCTCCGATAGTTAAATATTGAATATAATTTTTCATATAGATCTTATTTTATTAAAAGGTTGCACTTAATCCGAATGAAATAGTCTTTGACAATGGTAAGTACATCCTTCCCAATTGCCTACACCTATTGTTTCAGGATCAAAAGTATCACACAGATTGGTTATAGTAAACAGATTCTCTGCAGACACAAAGAAACGTAAATTATTCACGTAGAATTTTTTAGTCAAATCTGCCGGTAAAGTATATCCCAACGTTACGTTTTTCAAACGACAATAAGCAGCATTTTGCATATAGCGACTTTGTGCTTTACGATTCTTGTCGCTTTCTAAAGGACGTGGATAATACCCGTCGACATTCGCTCCTAGCGGGCTCGTTGTATCAGCAGGACGGAAATAGTCTAAGTGAGGCTCAAAAAAATTGGTCTGCCAATACCCTACAGCTCCCCAAAACATCATACTTTCAGCACCCGATCCCGGCATATAGTCACGTTTCAATGTTCCTTGGAAGAACACTTTCAAGTCAAAGCCTTTATAAGCCGCATCCAAATTCAAGCCAAAGTTATATCGTGGTGTCTTATTACCCAGCAAAACTTTATCTCCATGATTGTCTGCTGTATTATCTTTTGCACTTATCACACCGTCACCATCCAAATCGGCATACATTATATCACCTGCTCCCCAGTTGGAACCCATAGAAGATTGGTCCACCTTCGCCAGATGCGCATCCATTTCCGCCTGAGTCTTAGCTATTCCTATTGTCTGATATCCCCAAAGATCTCCCAAATGTGCCCCATCATAATATGTTTGGCCTAAATCTTTTGACGGATTAGGATATTTATCAATTACAACCTGGTTGTCGGATAAAGCCAATGTGACACCATATCTGAAATCACGTATCTGATCACGCCAGCTTACTTGTAATTCCCAACCTTTCGAAGTCATATTCAGATTATTCACATTTGGAACGGCAATACCTAAGATTGTTGGTAATTCCTGTCCCGGCCCAACCATATCAATTGACTTACGCTGGAAATAATCAAAATTCAAATTAAAACGATTGTCCAGCATACCAAGATCAAAACCAATATTTAAAGTTTGGGTCTTTTCCCAACCTAACAATGCCGAAACGAGACTGGACTCGGCTGCAGTATTAGGTTTCAAGCCATTGACCAACCAACCGCCATTATTTTGTTTATAATCAATAATGCGATAAAAAGGATACCAATTATCTGTATTTTGATTACCAAGTTCACCCCATGAGCCACGAACTTTCAATGTATTGACAATATTAGTATACTTCTCAAAAGGCCTCACGTGCCACATTCCAGCCTAAAGAGAAAGAAGGGAACCAATTCCAACGTTGATCGCGTAAAAAACGTGAAGAACCGTCATAACGCAGATTCGCCTCAACCAGATAGCGACCTTTGTAATCATAATTGATACGACCAAAACCGGCTGTTGCCCATTCCTGATAGCCACCACTGGCACGTGCATTATCCGTAGTTGTATTTAAAGTAGGAATGCCAGACATTATGTTATTTTGTTTTGCAGTAATATCACGTTGTTTAAACAACTCACTTTGAAAACCGACCATTGCTTTCATATTATGCCCGTTTTCTAACTCCAATGAATACTCTGTAAAGATATTCGGATTAAAGAAATTGCTTTTATATGCATATTCTGTTACTCCCGAAGTTGTGTTGGCAATAGCATATGGGTTCTTGTTTACATCATAAGCATAAACCGTTTGATAATCCGTATGCGAGAAATTATAATTACTACGATAATTTAATTCAATAGTGGTTTTCCAATTTTTAATTGGTTCAATAAGAAACTGGAGTTGTTGTGCCACAACGTCATTCTGAGTATTATAACGTCCCCTTCAGTCAATTGGTAAATTTTAGACTCTGCGGTATAAAAACCGTTAGGATCTACAACAGGAATTACAGGCCAATAACGGCATACATCAAAATAAAATACATTTTCCTTATTCTCGCCGGCACTTGCAAAGGAAGGGGAACTATAATCAATACGATTAAAACGAACACTATACCCTACTTTCAACCATTTTGCCAAATCCGCATTGATTTTACCAGTAAATGAATAGCGTTGTCTGCCATCATCCCCATATTTCAATAATCCTCCTTCATCCAGATAATTGGCAGACATATAATACTGCATTACATCCGTACCACCATTTACACTAATTGAATGCTCCTGAGTAAAACTATCACCAAACAACTCATGCAACCAATCAGTATTAGCGGTTGGCATAACATCCTGACGATTTGGGTCATCAAATGCATTCCAACGTCCAGCATCCGTAGCCCACATATATTGTGTAGATTTACCATGCTGATAATCCAAAATTTGTTGCAATTTCTTCTCACTATACATTGGCGACTGTCCTCCATTGGTCAGCTGGTCGTTGATAGCTAATGCAAAACTGTATGAATCTGCCATATGAGGCATATTCAATGGAGAGTTAAATCGGAAATTATTATTATAATTAATAGATGGTTTTCCTGACTTACCTTTTAGTAGTAATCAAAATGACACCTCCCGGCGCACGTGAACCATAAATAGAAGACGCAGCAGCATCTTTCAAAACAGAAATATTCTCAATATCCTGTGGATTAATAGCATTAATATCCCCTTCCATTCCATCAATCAGCACCAAAGGAGATACTGATGAGCCTTTACCAATAGTTCCTGTACCACGAATATTGAATTCTTTGTTACCTTCAATGAACCACCATCACTACTTGTTGAAATATTCATGCCAGGAACAACTCCTTGCAGAGCTTCAACCGTAGAACTAACAGGACGTGCCGCAATCTCTTTCGCTCCGACAGTAGATACAGCACCGGTCACATTCACTTTCTTCTGCGTTCCAAATGCAACGACTACCACTTCATCCAAAGTCTGGGTATCATCTTTTAAAATAACATTCAAAGGTACCATTCCAAAGAACCTCTTGAGTAATGTAACCGACAAAAGAGATCTGAATGATATCTCCTTTTTTTACATTTGACAAAGAAAAGTCACCGTCAAGTCCGGTAATAGTACCATTAGTCGTACCTTTCACTACTACAGATGCACCAATGACAGTTTCACCCGTAGCATCCTTGACAACTCCTGTACATGTACCACTTTGTTGTGTGATTTTCACGTCGGTAACGCCGGGATTGGCGACCGCGTATGCTGCTCCTGTAGAGGCACCCATTAGAACAGCAACATACTGACTGATTTTAGTCGTTTTAACATAGCTGTGATTTTTTTTAAAGTTTATTGAAAATCAAGTAATTCCGTTTCATTAGTTCCTTCAGAACTACTCTTACAGCTATTGTATTGATATTCAGTGGAGTTGAATATGATAACGACAAAAAGAAATTTCCATTTAAAGCCGTTAAAACAAACTTTAAATGGAAATTTTCTACTTCATTTCTACCCAAATCACTACTTTGCACAAAGAAATAAGGGAGTATTACATTCCGTAAAAGAATGAGAACTTTCAATAATTGATGGGAAAGTTTTTCATCTTACAAATGAAAACAGCATCGGCTCATTGTTTTAGAAAGTCCTTATCTTTTTCAAGAAGAATCAACTCTTTACTTACATATAAATAATATTTGCAAAATAATTCTATGTATAGTCCTGAAGGTCAAAATAAAACAATCCCCTTGTTTTTACAGGAAAAACAAGGGGAACTGTTATTCTTTAATTTTATTTTCAGTTCTTCGGTCCTTTGCCAAAATCAGGATTTTCTTTATCCATCCATACACGTTCGTCATGCAAAACTTGTGGATTTTTTGCATTTGTACCTTGATATGTATAACCTTGTGCTTTATATGCAGCGATAGTTATGTCATGTAACTGATCTGATTCCAAAGGCTCCATAACAGCAAATCTTCTAGGGATAGGATAAGAGTCACCCAATTGTTCGTCAAATTCCTTACGCGGTAAAATGGAACTATTCTTCATAGGAACACCAGAACGCATAATGTTAACATATTGATCAATCGGTGCATTAAAATAATGGAGATATTCTTGGATATACACTTTTTCCAAATCAGAAGCTTTATCTCCACTTAAATTATAAGCCTCTTTCTTAAGCAGTTCTGTCAGCCATTCCTCTTGCAGCTTAATGGAAACATCATGAGGGTCATTTACATAAGGACTGTCATAATAAGGTATATGATTCTGACCGGCAACATAATCATATCCTTTTACTGAAGCAGTGATACCGTCTGTAAAATACTCTTGGGCACTTTTTTGTCCATTCCAAGTAGCTCCCAACAGGGTGAATTCAGCCAAGAAGAAATTGGTTTCCGCTGCCGAAAAATACAGACCATACCAGCCATATTGTTGAGTGTCCTGAACCGGAGTAACATCCGGAGCATCCGGATAAGTATATGTCAACAAACCTTTTACCATTTCTTGATTCCGGTAAGTACACGGATAATAGCTTTTCTTGGCACCAGCTGCCGAGTACAAAACAAACAATTGTCCTTTGGGGTCAAAATAATCCTCGTATTTGTCCATCTGTCCTGCACCTATTTCTACAGGAAGACCATAATAACGTACCCAAGGTTCACCTGGACCACCCCATTCTTTAAAGACTTTCTTTCCATTTTTAACCTCAGAAATTACATTCTTTCTACAAAATCCGGCATTTTCTGATCAAAATAAGCCTGCACAACATTAGAATTGTAGTCATTCTTTGGAAGAAATAAAGCAAACGCGGATCTTTGTTGTTTACCAAAAAGTCTATAAGATGTTGCGTACCTACTCCTACAGAAAAATCATTATTCCAATTGTTATCGAACTTACCCTTGTTATATACAAAGTCATCATCCGTAGTAGCAATTAAGCCAACAGGACTTTCTGCTACCTGTTTTACTATTTCAAAAGCACGGTTCCGGTCTTTGTTTATCAAACGGGCTGCAATTTTCAATTTCAAAGAATTGGCCAGTTTGCCCCATTTTTTCAAATCACCTTTATAAATAAAGTCCTGATTATTCAAAACATCTTTGATTTCGTTACTGCTCAGATAATTAATAGTCTGGTCCAGTTCTTTCAGCCATACTTCCAAAAGTTCCTCTTGAGTGTCATACTTAGGCAATAACAAAGGAGGATTGGTATATCTGGCTTGTTCTGCTTCTGTATATTGACGTGAGCCATATAGGTCGGCATCTTGGATACTTAAATAAACCAACAAAGGATTACAAAGATATTGGATATATTCATAAGTCGCTTTTTCCTCTTCAGGCAACTGGCTGATTTGATATCGAATCTCATTAGCATAACGAAGAACTTCGTTTACTTCATAACCACAACCATTGGCTTCATCAGTCGGACGATTTGAACGAGTTGTATTACCTCCTGATGAAACTGTTGTTTGCGACCAGGTAGAAAGATCATTAAATCCTCCAAACCACTGTGCATAATCTCCCGGTTGGAAAGAAGCCTCACATTTAGTGAACAGGAAACGAATATCAGGCTTTGTAATAGTAGACGGATCTGAATTTAATTCAGAGAATTCATCTACACAGGAAGTAAACATTACACTTCCTAAAAGCAGTGCGGCTGCTAAAGTTCTATATTTCATTGTTGATAATTCTTTTAAAGTTAACAATTAGAAATTGGCATTAATTGTAAATATGTAACTTGCCGTATAAGGCTCGAAACCACGAATACGGAACTCTGAAGCTGAATTAGAACGTACAGATTCCGGATTCAGGTTATTAGGTAATGAATTATACAGATATCCCAAATTACGTGCACTGAATGACAGGTTCAATCCTTTTGCACCCAGTTTGTGACTGATGCTATTAGGCAAACGATAATTTATAGTAATATTACGCAAAGCGATATAACTCAACTTGTGTACCCAAATGTCATCAATTGTCTGTGCTCCCCATGCATAATTATTTCCATACCATGAACCGGCATGAGTGGGTTCCAGTTTTCCTTCCTGTACCAGCTGTGCGTAAGACAGTCCGCTGACATCCATTTTTGTTCCATCCACCAAGGTCGCAATTGTTCCTTCTTTAAAAACACCTTCCGGAATCATACCATCAGTATATTGAATACCTTTGGAATCGGCGTATTGACTAGTCCAAGTCATACCTCCATGTTCCGGGTCACGGTATTGCAAAGAACTTTCTGTCCAACCGGCCTGAGTTCCGTATAAGTTACAGTAAGATGCTACCAAACCTCCAAAACGCATATCCAGTCCGACATTCAAACTTAAATCTTTCCAAGTTAACGTTGTTGCTACAGATCCCAGAAAATCGGGTGTCATGTTGCCCACTACTTCCGCTGTTTTGCTTTGTGCTCTATATGCGCCTCTCCAGCTGTCATCCCACTCCAACAAAGGTACACCGTTTTCATTACGTGCCTGAGTGACATCTGACATCAACACACCATAAGACTCACCGACTTTCGCTACAGAGCCGATATGATAGTCGTATGCGTTTACATAACCGGACAATTCAATATAGTTGGCAACATTAGGATGCAAGGATACAATTTTACTTCTGTTTCGTGTATAAGTGAAGTCCAGATCCCACTGCCAGTCTTTAGTTTTGATAGGAGTGGTATTTAATGCGATTTCAATACCTGAGTTTTGGATATTACCAGCATTTACCAACTGTTGGGTAACACCGGAAATAGCAGGAACATTGATTTTCATAATCTGGTCTGTGGTATTTTCCTTATAATAAGTGAAATCCAAATTCAAACGATTATTAAAAGTACGGAAATCCAAACCTATTTCCCATGAATTCTTACGTTCCGGTTTAAGGTCGGCAATCTTCATCAGTTTGTCCAGTTCATTGGTATAGATATTGCCGTCATACATTTCCATTGTGGCAAAAGAATATGTCTGATTGACAGCGTATGGGTCTGTATCATTACCTACTTGTGCCCATGATGCACGAAGTTTTGCCAAGTTAATCCATGAAGGCATACTTTCGCGGAAAGTTTCATTAATCAACCATGAACCTGATACAGAAGGATAGAAGTATGAGTGATTACCTGTACGATTGGCATATACCAATGCAGAAGACCAGTCATTACGTCCTGTAACATCCAAATAGAATTGATTCTTCCATCCTAAATTTAAAGCAAAATGGCAGAAATAATTCTTTTGCTGCCCGATATGGTCGATTCGCTCTTTTAGTCTTTTTTGAGTTTTCCACGAACCATTCTCCAGGCACCACCATTCCTCCGTCAGTTGATACTTTTGAATGTTGGGAAGAGGTGTTGTAATACTCAAATCGTGCGAATCCACCGAGTGAAAAATCTTTTATCTGCTTGCTGGCAGTAAAAGTTCCCCCTACGGTAAATTGTTCTTTTATATCTTGCGTAATACCATAATATCCTCCTTCGTTTGCATAACCGGAACCTAATTGCTTATCTTCTATAGAAGTATAATAACGGTTCATATTAGCGTCTGCTTTAAACTTCAGCCAATCTGTCATCTTTACATTTACTTCAAATGTAGGACGAATAACAGTTTCCTTCCGTACATAATCGTAATTATCTACTTTGAAGAAATAATTTTTAGCGCTGGAAGGAACCGAACCATATTGGTCACCATAGCTGGTACTGGCAATACCACCATGCTCACCTAAATATTTGTTCCGGAAATAATCTACGTCAAATAGCGGGTTAATCACATTGGTATTTGCATTGACAAACAATTCACCCGCATTCAGTTGTGCATTACGCGGTTTTGAGTTGGCAAAGCTAAAAGAAGCAGCAACATCCACCCAATCGTTCAACTTATGGCTAGCTTTCAACAACATGGAGTAACGTTCAAAAGTATTGTTTTCTGTTGTTGATTTGGCATTTTTATAAGATAAAGATGTATAAAATGATGTTTTTTCATTACCACCGCGAATAGAAACATTCGTGTTTGTATTGAACCCTAATTTATATAAATCCAGCATATTATTTTACGTGGAGAATAGGTAGTCCATGTACCATCATAATTGCGGATTTGAGAGCCATCATATCTAGGACCAAAACCAAAGTTGGGTACTCCTACTAATGTATGTTCCCCATTCTGATTTACTGTAAACTGATGTTCATCCCACATACTTCCATTTTGGTCGGCATCAGATTGTCCCGGCATGTATCCTGGACCATATAAAGTTTGAATATCCGGAGTCTTGAAAGCATGGTCAATACCAAATGTTTGAGAAACGCTGATACCCAGCCCTTGTGTACCCTTACCGGATTTGGTGGTGATTACAACCGCACCATTCAAACCGCGGGAACCATACAATGCTGTTGCCGCAGCACCTTTCAATACTGATACAGTTTCAAAATCATCAGGATTTAAGTTTTTCAACTCATTACCATAGTCGCTGGCGTTGTTGGCACCTGCGTCCCAGTCTGCTGTCGTATTACCAGATACACCGTTATCCAGAATCACTCCATCCACCACATAGATAGGCTGGTTGTTGGAACTTAAGGTTGAAGCTCCACGAATCTGTATCTTGGTACCACCAAATAAACCACCATCTGATCCTGAGATTTCAACACCGGCTACTTTACCTTGCAATGCGGCTACCGGAGAAATGGTATTGGCAGCTTTTAATTCATCTCCCTTCACTTCAGTAACTGCATATCCCAAAGCTTTTTCTTCACGCTTCAATCCCAAAGCTGTAACCACAACTTCACCTAACTGTTGCGTATCATCTTTTAAAGTTACATCGATAGGCTGTCCGGTCCATTTTACTTCCTGTGTCTGATATCCTACAAAAGAAATAACAATGATATCTCCTTTTTTTACATTTGACAAAGAAAAGTCACCGTCAAGTCCGGTAATAGTACCATTAGTCGTACCTTTTACTACTACAGATGCACCAATGACAGTTTCACCCGTAGCATCCTTGACAATTCCTGTACATGTACCACTTTGTTGTGTGATTTTCACATCGGTAACGCCGGGATTGGCGACCGCGTATGCTGCTCCGGTAGAGGCACCCATTAGGAACAGCAACATACTGACTGATTTTAGTCGTTTTAACATAGCTGTGATTTTTTAAGTTTATTGAAAATCAAGTAATTACATTTTCTTAGTTCCTTCAGAACTATGTTTTTCAATTTAATTTAGATTAACGGTGCAAATATATAACAATTTTAATATATATAAAGAATCTATTGAAAAATATTTTTAATATGCTCTGATTTTTAACGTTTGAGATATCTGGAGCCCCCTATTTAAAGAGAGAACCGATAACTTTCACAGAACTTTCTTGAAATGATTTATATTGTTTTTTCATCGAATATTTACCGTTTGTTTGGTAGTCGGTAGAAAACAGGTAACGCATATTGGGATAAGAACCAAAGGAAAAAAGGTAATGCCAGTCCATGCCGTTGGTGTATTGCTAGAGAAAATATACCTTTTTTATATAGACAGTATTGCAGACAACAATCAAAAGATGAAAGGAAAGAAGGAATATGAAAGGAAGAACGGAAGAGGGAAAGAAGTCCAAACAAACTGTAGGCTGTAATTTTAAGTCCTTGAACTTGCCCATGTGACAACTTGCCCAAGGACAAGATTGTCCTTTGAGGAGATAGAAAAGTTGGAACATTCCTTGTCCTGCGGTGACAGAAACATTTCTGTTATCGCAGGACAAAGGAATTTACATTAATAAATAAGCGTACCTGAGATACACCAATAACTATTGCTTCCCCCTTCGGGAGCACCCTGTGGTATTTTTACGGTGATGCTGTGTTCACCCGCTTCCAGATCACCCAAATAGATGTATTCGGGATTGGTCACCGTACCCGGACACCAGTTGGAACGGCTCAAGTCGGAAGAGCTCAGTCCATTGGAGAAATTACCCGAACAAGGATTCCAGTTACGATAAGTTCCACAATCATCCCGCCAAGGTACGAAAGAGATCACCTTTTCACCGTCCAAATAGAGAGTGTTCGGTTTCTGGTTGAACTCATCACCGCCTCCCCAACCGCCATGTCCCGTGGTGAGATAGTACAGACGGGCGTTCTTGGCAGGCTCCTTCAAGGTGAACTTTACGGTCAGAGAATCCTGACGCATGAAAATCGGATAAGGCTGTCCTGCCTGCTCCAGATAATTCACTGTATTGAACAGCGGAAGAGTATTATAAACCCGATGTTCTTCATCAGGATAATACTTCAGTTTCAACGACAGACGATGTCCTTTGGCATCCCAGTTGCCGATGTAAGCGCCAATCCAAGCTTCCCTTCCAATTTTCGGCCAGTGGGGTTACCTCCATTTTGTAAAGTACGGAGTCCACCCAGTCCTGCCCCTTCACCTTATTATAATTGAACTTGCGCACACCGAAACCGGTGAAGAAACGCATCAACTCTAAAGGCACATCATACTCCGCTGTGGAAATCAGCCCGTGGTAGTCCGTATTTTCCGAGCGGAAAGAGGGAACTTTCTTCAAATCACGTATGGCATCAAGAAAAGACAGCTGCTTGCCTTCCGGTATCAGAAAGACAGAACCGGTGCGGTCGTAAGCATCACCGTCCGAGTATTGGACAACTTCCGCAAAGACGGTACGATTCTTCACATAGTCGGGCAGCTTCACTTTCTTCAACAGGATGGTGCCGCCTCCGGCACTGTATTGTACGCCATCCTCCAGTACTTCGGGCAATTTAGCGTTGTTGAAGCAGATGCTCTGCTGGTCGAAGACCGGAATTGTGATAACTCCGCTTTGGTTGATGGTATATTGGTAGTCGGCCGCATCCATGCTTTCCCCCCACGACTGTGGCAACACATCCTTTCCTTTCTTCAGCGGGGTAATATGGGTGGCTTCCTGAATCATGTCACCGTTTCGCACGACTCTCAGTACCAATCCGTCAGGTACACCCACATTGGCTTGCGGAGTACCACGAAAAGGGATGTCGTTGGTATACCACACCTCGATGGTGTTGGAATTGATGGATGTGCGCAAAATTTTGCAGTTCATCCCTAAGTGTTTTCCTTCGCCCGTTTGCGTGAAACCTTTGCCGAATTCGAAGGGAGTGACCGCAGATATCACTTGTCCGTTAGGTAGTTCAGCCCTGCGGTATGCCTGCCGGGTAGTGTAGTCTATGTAACTGCCGGTTACAGGTGTCTTGTCTTCCGGGCGGGGATTGGGACGGTCGTTTTGCTCCGGCCATACGTTGGTCAATGATACGCGGTCACTGGACACGGTCATCAACAGATGCCCCGGCCGGGCTTTCCCTTTGTAATTCGATTGGTAGGTCACCTCGATACCTTGTGCATTCTTCACTTTTCCAGGGTAGTTCTGCGCGCAGACCGTCCCGGTGCTAAGCAGGAAGCACAAGCCGATTCCTACGTTTTTCAAGATGGTTCTTTTCATTTTTTCTTATTTTAAAGTATGATATAACAATTCGTTTTACATGAAACACAAAATTCTCCCTTCACCCTATCCGGCTCGTTACCAGCGATCTGCCGTGTAGGAACGTCCGTAATGCCCTTTAACCGGTATGTAGGCAGTGGCATTTTTGTAGCCCTCGCGTTGTAATGACGGATGGGCTCCTTGGGTCAGTGCCTGTAGGCGGCGGTATGCGGTAGAACGGGTCATTCCGCAGACCTGCTGCATCCGGGCGCAGGTGATACTGCGATGATCTTTAAAATATTCACTCAGCAGCCCGTCTACTTCGATAGGCGACAAGTCCACCGTGTGCACCTTGTATCGTTCTCTTACAAAATGTGCCCGGCTTATAATACTCTTCTTGAAACTTTTCTCAGGCTGGAAGTTGACTCCTGTTATCTGTACTGTGCCACGGGTCATCTTCTTAGGATTTTCACTTTCTGTGGAGCCGATACTGACAGAGAAATACCCTAATCCGTTGATATGGATTCGTTTGCCGTCACCTAATTTCTCGGACAGAATATCTATCAGTCCCTCTACCACTGCCGCCCAGTCCGAACGGCTTACTGAAGTATAAAGCGTAGCCTCGTGTATCAAGTCCTTCGAGTGGATGGTCTGCTTGTTGGTGTTTCTCACATGGTATTTTTTCTTTTCCCCGTCATTTGCCGGAGATTCATAGATATCAAATTTAATGTCTGACATAATGTACTATGTATTTGTTTTATTTATAGGATGTTATCGTGCAAACTTACAGAACATTCTGTTGCTTCACCTTAGTGAAGCGGCAGTTTCACCCGTGTGGCAATGGCTCTTCACTAAAGTGAGTAGGCAACTTCACGTCAGTGAGAACCCAGATTCTTCCGGACGAAGGTACGGATTCTTTCGTCCTCTTGCAAAGATTCTGCCATAAATGTTTCACACGTTGGATTTATTTTAATTTGTCGGGCAGTTCTTGCAAAACCCTGTTTTGCAGAACTATCTTCACACCTCAAATCAATAAAAAACAGATTTAATGGAAAAAGAAAAAGACTCAAAACTGAAACAAGCCATGAAAGGGCTTGATTCGTTCCTCACCACTCATTATTCCTTTCGTTACAACCAAATAACAGAACAATGCGAATTTCATGACAAGCACAAGTTCGATAAATACCGTGTGGTGGATGAGCGAGAATTCAACACATTGGTTATTAATGCAATAGAGGAAGGCGTGAACTGTATGGACCGTGATATGCGCCGTTATCTGGGTTCGTCACGCATTCCTTCTTTTCACCCCGTGACAGCCTATTTGGAACATCTGCCACACTGGGACGGGCACGACAGAGTAAGCGAGCTGGCACACTCGGTAAGCGATGAAACGCAATGGGTGGAGGTGTTTCATATCTGGATGCTGGGCATGGTGATGCAATGGAGCGGTAAAAACCGGATGCATGGCAACTGCCTGATTCCCATTTTGGTTAATCCCCTTCAGGGCCTGAAGAAGTCTACCTTTTGCCGGTCGCTCCTTCCACCAGCGTTACGTGGATATTATACCGATGACTTCGATGTGACCCGCGAGGGGGATGCCCTGCGCAAAATGCGCTCTTTGGCTCTTATCAATATAGACGAATTCAATCGGATGGAAGAAGGTAAACTGGCACGGCTGAAGAATCTAGTCCAAATGAGCGGTCTTAGTATGCGCCGTCCGTTTCAAAGCAGCTATAGCCAGCAACCGCGCCTTAGTTCATTTATTGGCACTTCCAATTTTTGCGATCTGCTGACCGATTCTTCCGGTAACCGCCGTTTTTATCCGGTGATGACCAAAGGGAGTATCCGTTTGCCTCGCATCAATTATAAACAACTTTATGCTCAGTTAAGAGATGAACTAAAACATAACCGCCGCTATTGGCTCTCACCCAAAGAAGAACAGGCTGTCAGCTTGCGTAATGACGCATTTTTGCGCCGTCCCATAGAGGAAAGCCTCTTTTATAGCTGCTTCAGTCTGCCCGGATGGGGAGAAGTTTCAAAGATGGACTATCGGCCAGATTTATGAAGTGATGAAAAAAGCCAGTCCTGAAACCATGCGTGATGTCAAGATGAGAGCCTTCGGAAAACATTTGGCTCTGATGGGAGTGAAGAAATTACATACCCGCTATGGTGACCAGTATCTGCTGAACCGGCTCTAACTGATAAACCATTTAGAGGAAATACTGAAAGTTCTGTCACCATATAATATTGAAGTCCAGCGATATGTGGTGACAGAATAAAAAGTATTACAATACAATATTTATTAATCCTATCCTAATTTAAATTTGACTATGGTAACGGGATGGTAGCTAGTAGAAAACTGGTAGAAATCGCAAATTTATTTCCTGTTTGTAAATTCAAGGACAAAGATCATCTTAAAATTACCAAAGTACATATGCTTTGATTATCAGATACATAGCTGCAAGAGTAGTTCTGAAGGAACTAAGGAAACGGAATTACTTGATTTTCAATAAACTTTAAAAAATCACAGCTATGTTAAAACGACTAAAATCAGTCAGTATGTTGCTGTTCCTAATGGGTGCCTCTACAGGAGCAGCATACGCGGTCGCCAATCCCGGCGTTGCCGATGTGAAAATCACACAACAAAGTGGTACATGTACAGGAGTTGTCAAGGATGCTACGGGTGAAACTGTCATTGGTGCATCTGTAGTAGTGAAAGGTACGACTAATGGTACTATTACCGGACTTGACGGTGACTTTTCTTTGTCAAATGTAAAAAGGAGATATCATTCAGATCTCTTTGTCGGTTACATTACTCAAGAGGTTCTTTGAATGGTACCCCTTTGAATGTTATTTTAAAAGATGATACCCAGACTTTGGATGAAGTGGTAGTCGTTGCATTTGGAACGCAGAAGAAAGTGAATGTGACCGGTGCTGTATCTACTGTCGGAGCGAAAGAGATTGCGGCACGTCCTGTTAGTTCTACGGTTGAAGCTCTGCAAGGAGTTGTTCCTGGCATGAATATTTCAACAAGTAGTGATGGTGGTTCATTGTGGTAACAAAGAATTCAATATTCGTGGTACAGGAAATTGGTCCTGGCGGTATCTCCTTTGGTCCAGATTGATGGTGCGATATTAATGCTAAATCCACAGGATATTGAGAATATTTCTGTTTTGTTGTCTGATGGTCTTCTATTTATGGTTCACGTGCGCCGGAGCAGGTAATAATGATATTGATAACCCGACATTGGATATGGGTAATGGACTTTCGATAATAATGCTGAAGATATTGAGTCCATGTCTGTGTTGAAAGGTGCGTCAGCTGCTGCACTTTATGGTTCTCGTGCCGGTAATGGTGTTATTTTGATTACAACTAAAAGGAACAAAGCGTGAAGGTTTGGGTATCACCATCTCTGGTTCAGTTTCCGCTGAGACAACATTTATGCTCCTAAACGCCAAAAGCCTTTGGACAAGGTGAGAATGGCGTGTTCGACTCAACTAACAGCTATAGCTGGGGACCTGAAGTAACAGGGCAAAGCTATACAAAATGGGATGGTACAACTGCAAATATGCAAATCTTTGATAACGTAAAAAATTTCTTTGATACAGGTGTGAACTTATCAGAAAGCATATCATTCCAGCAGCAGTATGATAAAACATCCATTTACACTTCATTGAATCGTATGGATGACTCCAGCATGATACCGGGTGCTAACTTAAGCCGTACAAACTTAACTTTGCGTGCATCTTCTACTTTTGGTAAAGATGATCGTTGAACATTGATGCAAAAGTACAATACATCAATACCCTCGCAGAAAACCGCCCTATCAGTGGTGCACGTGGGAATAATGCATTTTATACTATTTTCAATATGCCTACGACTATTGACATCCGTGACTTTTCCAGCCCTGTCAAAGACGAATTCGGTGAAATGATCTGGTGGAGTAAAGGGGTATCAACCCTTGGTCTAAAAGATTATAATCCCAATAAAGATAGCCGCAATCGTTTCCTGATGAACGGATCATTGAAGTACAAATTTACAGATTGGCTGGATGCTGAAATCAAAGCCGGTAGTGATATGTATTTCACTGAGGGTGAAGAGAAATTGTATGCAGGAAGTCCTACTAATAATAAGAACAGCCGTTACAGCACTAGTGAGAAAAAGTTCTTCGAAAATAATTTCAGCTTTTTGATCAGTGGCCATAAAGATGAATTGTTTGGAAAATTTGGTAATTTCTCTTTTGGTGGTAACTTAATGGAAAGAAAATCTACAGGTTTGGATAATGCTATGGGAAAATTGACTGCTCCGATTTATTCTCTTTAGCCAATGG
>SCPP01000538.1_pt1 | contig 18507 bp, 35 predicted proteins | sample 6106811 | NCBI WGS metagenome assembly SCPP01 (sample SAMN10720449, study PRJNA508395) | human gut metagenome | isolation source: Participant 2 stool, 15 month | host: Homo sapiens | collected 2018
TTTGAGTACTACAACAACTTTATAAGCATGTGCTGGACGAAGAGGATTATGAGAAAACCGGCTTCAGGTGTACCATTTTCTGGTGGACGCAGCGAAGGACGGCTTTGTTTTTCCGGCATCGATCCCCGGAAACCGGAAGCTCGGAGAGGGCGGGCAGTGCGCTGCAGGTGATCTCCGATGGATCATTGTGGATAAATACCGGGACCGGAAACTTCTGGAGATATCTGAGTCGGCGGCATTGAAGCATGATATGACAATGGAGGAACTTTCCTGCTTTTATATCTGAAGGATGCAAGCCATGAACTGAGCAGAAAGAATCTTGCGGATCTTATGGATCTTAGCCGCGGAACCTCGCGGTGGCGGTCCAGCGGTTGTCCGCGAAAAAGATGGTGGAGGTAACGGAGCTTCCGAGAAGGCGGGGAACAGAACGAAAGATCCGACTGGAACTTCTTCCGGCATCAGAAGTTGTGATCCCGGATCTTGAGGCGGCGGAGAACGATTACCTATCAGGGCGAAGTTTGGAAATTTTACAGAGGAAGAGATCAGACAGTATACGCTGCTGGCACGGAAAGTGCGGGAGAACGAGTATTTTGCAGGGATAGAGAAGGCGCATTCGCGAGAAGCTGCGGACTGCGTCAGGCGGTCGTATTGGTGTGGAAATACAACGGATAAACATCAAAAATATGGAGATAAAGATGGAAAAAGATAAAACTTGCAAAAATCGTATTCAGTGACATCGACGGCACGCTGCTGACGTCGGACGGACAGATCACGGAGGGGACGAAGGAGATGATCCTGAATCTTGAGAAGAAGGGAATCCCGTTTATCCTGACTTCCGCGCGGTCACCGGAAGGCGTGCGGGTCATTAAGAGAATGCTGGGGAATCATGCACCGATCATTGCGTTCTGCGGTGGACTGATCCTCGATAACGACAAATGAGATCTACAGTAAGATGATTCCGTTAAAACGGGCACTGGAACTGAAGGCGATGCTGGATAAGGATTTTCCGGCTGTTGCCTGCAATACCTTCGGCGGCGAGAAGTGGATCGTGGATGACCGGGACGATTGGAGAGAGCAGCGGGAAGAAAATCGGATTTCGGCGAAATTGATCTATTAAAGATATATTTGTGAAAAGAAGGCGGAATTCATAAATTCTTCTCATGGGAGATCCGGACGTGATGACAAAGCTGGCGGCGGTTCTGGCGAGAGATTTCTCCGACCTCCAGTCTGCGGCCTCCAACCCGGAATATCTGGAGATCACGGCAGCGGGCGTGGAAAGTCGGAAGGTTTGAAGACGCTCTGTGGAAAACTCGGAATTTCCCCGGAAGAGGCAGCGGCCTTCGGTGACGGCGAGAGTGATCTTCCATGATGCGCGGCAGGATTTGGCGCGGCGATGGGAAATGCGCCGGAGAATGTGCGGAGACGGCACCGATGGTGATCGGGAAGAATGATGAGGAAGGCTGCTGAAGAGGCTGAAGGAGATATTTAAGGACTGAGAAAAATTGAAGAAATAATTAAAAAAACAGACCCATTTGATACAAATCCAGAAATCAAATGAGCCTGTTTTTTAACCAAATCAAGGAAGTCCCCTGCTTCAATTGCGAAAAGCAATAAGCAGTGGGTGGGGACTTGCTTGTATCAGGAGGAGTGCAAGCTCTTTCTGATAAACTGCGGAGCAGTTATTTGGTTATGAGCAAGTAGCAAAGCGGATTGCGAATATCCGCTTGACTTACCAATATCCGAGCGACAGAAGATGTTTCAAAAACTCAACCGTATTACTTCTGTTTCTTCACCGCATTCCTCACCGCATCCGTTGTCCACTGACAAAGCTCAGCGATCTTGAAATCCTGATACCGTCTCATAGTCGTGAGGATCCTATCCCCGATGGGCTTGATATAGCTGTCATCAATGACATCCAGACCGATCATGATCGCCAGTGCGTTCAGTACCGGGGCTGCGGTACAGTCCGCATCCTGACCTTCCATGGCGATGATGTGGCAGGTCTCCCTTAAAGTCCATATTTCCGAACCAGAGGGCAATAACTTCGGCGGCTGCGTTCGGGTAGGCGTGGATCCAGTTGTACTCTTTGTAGCGCTCCTCGCGGCCGTCCATACCGGCTCCCAGGAAGAATTTTCCTTGCAGAGATCCAGCGCATGCTTTACGACTGCGTAGTATTCGCTCTTATGCGGGATCATGTCCACCGCTTTCTCAACAACGGTCCGGATATGGTCCTCCGTGAAAGCGAGGAGGTGAGCAGGGCGTTGAAGATTCCGCCCAGCATGCCATTGTTGGAGTGGGAGACGATCGAATCGTCCGCGGCGAGTCTCGCTGCGAGTTTCGGGTTTCCGGGTGCTAACATTCCGTGAAGCGGTGCGCATCTGCGCTCCGATCCAGTCGTAAAAGTAGTTGTTTGTTGTGCCGCCTCCGGCGGAAGAAGCCCGCGGCGGAGATTTTCGATGGCCGTCTTCTCGGCGGAATATCCGTCGGAGATCAGCTCAAGCCATTTGTAGGCAACGTCGGCAGGCGTGATGTCATAGCCTTTTCGATGAATCCGTCGAGATAGGCGATCTCGTAGGTGATATCATCATTGTATGTCTCCGGACGGCGGAGATATCCGTAGACCTCGCCGAAGCGTTTGCGGATCTGTTCCGTGGTATAACCTTCGATCTGTTCCAAGGCAGCCGCCGATGAGCTGTCCCATCCATCCTGCGGTGACTTTGCAAAGTCATCGGAAAAGACGTCATAGGGCGCTGCAGGCCGAAATCAGCCTCTTTCTACATCCGCGAAGGTGCGGTAGGTGTTGTAGCTCCAGTAAGGAGGCGGGATCCTTCGGCGCTTCATTCAGTGGAAGATCTTCGCGGTAGCCACCTGAATAGCGGCTCCGTCCTTTTCCTCGGACGCCTTCAGGCCTCCATGAATTTCGGCTTCCGTCACATCATATCCACGGTTGTGCATGCTCTGCACCGCGGCGATCACCACGTCGCAGGCGCTTTGGATCCGGAACCTTATTGTCCCAGTCGTGGAAAAGCTGTTTGTCGGAGGCGCGGCCGGCTTCCGTGTAGGCCATCCAGTCCGCCTCATTGTCGTCGTGAAGTCCGGCGGAACAGCGTCCGCCGTCAGCTTATGTTCAAATTCCCATGCTTTCATAAAGAATCTCCTTCATTTCAGCTGTAAATGTTCCTTCCTGGTTCTGTCGCAGATAAGACCATCAACTTTTCTTTTTCCCCGACATACTTCTCTTCGAATAAATTCCGATCGCGATCATCGTAACCACGTAAGGAATCGTCTGAATAAGCTGGGATGGCAGATTTAACATCTGAAGCCGTACGGCCAGTGAATCTGCCATACCGAAGATCAGTACCGAGCAGGCGATCTTCCATGGAATACCGAGACCCATGGATTCCGCCGCCATTCCGATCCATCCGCGTCCGGCGATCATGTCTCTTGAGAAGAAGGAAACATAACCCATGGACATGTATGCTCCGCCGATCCCGGCGAGACAGCCGGCGATGAGAAGGGCGATGTACTTATATTTCATGACGTTTAAGCCTACGGATTTTGCGGCACTCATTCTCACCGACAGCGCGGATCCGCAGCCCGACGGTAGTCTTCCAGAAAGACTGTGAGGACGATCACCAGGATCAGCCCGAGATAAGTCAGAACATTATGTCCGGAGATAATGGCACCGAGAACCGATATCTTTGATAAGCGGAATCCTGATCTCCGGCATCACCGGACTCTTTAAACTCTGGGTGGAACCTTTATTTCCGGTCAGATAATAGGTCGTAAAGACTGTGAGACCGCCGGACAAAGTATTTAACGCAATCCGGCGAGCACCGGGTTTGTATTCAGGATCAGCGTAAAGTAACCAAACACGAAAGCCAGCACCACGCCGACTGCCATTGCGAATATCACGCCGCCCAGAGCGCTGTGGGTAAAGTAACCGCCGACAGGTCCCGCAAGGCACAGCTTAACATGATTCCCTCAGTTCCGATGGGATCGATGCCGCCTTTCACGAAGACCATGCAGGCCATGGCCGCGAACAGGATCGGAGTCATCACACGGATCGAGGTAAAGAGGAAGTCAGGAAAGAATCACACCCAGATATTCATGCCTGTAACCTTTCGCTGCAGCTTCGAATTCTTTTGTCTCTTTGATGATGAGTTTCTTCTTATATCCGCTGAGGATCGCGGTGGCGGAGATCAGAAGAACCATGACTGCCTGAATGATGTTTACAATCTCAAACGGGATATCGGCATTTCTGGACATGATATCCGCGCCGATCCGCAGGTAAGATAAAAACAGTGCTGCGAACGGGACATACTGTACCTTCCGTCTGGCGACGATGGCGATCAGAACACCGTCCCAGCCATAGCCCGAGTGCGGAATACTGGAAGCGCTGGTACATGCCGAAAGCTCCGCAGCGCCGCCGAGTCCCGCCAGCATACCACCCAGAATCTGGGTCAGGATGATTATGAGGCCGGAGTTGATGCCCGCGTAGTTTGCCATATTGAAGTTTTCGCCCACAAGGTTTGCCTTTAAAGCCGAAGGGTGTCCGGTTTACGATGATCCAGATCACAAGGACAGTCACAAGGGCGATGATCGTACCGGAGTTGATACGCGTGCCGGTGATGATCTTGCTTTAAAGCGCATCCTTCCGGAAATTTGTAGGAATAGTTGGAGTTCTGGGTCGGATCATAGAAGAAGGTGGTGATGATCCAGAGCCCGACGTACAGGCAGGTGTAATTGAGCATCAGGAAGTTACAAGCTCATTGGAGCCGGTCTTTACTTCATGATGCCGGGATAAAGCAGATAAATCCGCCTGCGACCGCCGCAGCCGCCATGGCCACGATCAGTGCCGTTTTTCCGAAAGTCCAAGTCCCAGGAAGCCGCACAGGCAGCAACGGCACCGATAAAGAACGCGCCTTCCATGGACAGATTGAAAGCCCCGGTTTGAAGAGGATGATGACCGCAAGTCCTGTAAACATTAACGGTGTCATACCTTCGATGACGTTTCCGAAACGGCGGACGGAGGTCAGCGGTCCGAAAATAAAGTCTCCGAGAGCGGAGGGCTGGCTGCTGATCAGGAGAATGATCGCGAAGACGATGATCAGGGAGATCAGGATGGCGATCATGGTCCGCAGCATTTCTACATAAGATGAGAGAGGTTTTTTCTGTTTCATGATTCCGATACCTCCTGATGTTTCAGCCCGAGCATGTAGTTTCCGAGCTCGAACTCATCTACTTTTTTCGCGTCCTCGAAGTAGGCGGCAGCCTGTCCGCCGCACATGACGAGAATGCTGTCGGAGAGCTCCATGATCTCGTTTAAGTCCGCGGAGATCAGGATAACGCCCTTTCCGGCATCGCGCTGTTCAATGATCTTTTTCCAGATAAACTCGTTGGCACCCACATCGATGCCCCGGGTCGGCTGGTTGGCGATCAGAAGCTTCGGGTCAGAGGAAAATTCCCTTGCGACTACGACCTTCTGCATATTTCCGCCGGACAGCATACCGATCGGCTGATCGTCATTCTGGCAGAGGACGCCGAAGTCGCTGATAAGTTTATCTGCCCGTTCATGGATATTTTATAATTGAGAAGTCCGTGTTTTTAACAGCGGGCTGTCGATGATGTCTGCGATCATGTTGCCCCAGAGGCTGATGTTTCCGGCCGCTCCGGTTTTGATACGGTCCTCGGGGATATAGGAAATTCCGTCATCGCGGATCGTGCGGATGGATTTTCCAAGGATTTTTCCCGTCAAAGAGGATACTGCCTTTGACACGGAGTAGAAACCGAAGATTGCCTCGGCGAGTTCATTCTGTCCGTTTCCCTCAACCCCGCGATACCTAAGATCTGGCCCTTTCAGTGAAAAGGAGACATGGTCCAGGAGCTTTCGTCCTTCTTTATTTTCATAGGTCAGATCAGTGACTTTTAAGAGCGTGTCACCGAATTCTGCCGGCTTTATTCATTTTCAGGATGACATCGCGGCCCACCATGAAGCGGGAGATGTCTTCTTCTGTCGCGTTGGCGACCGGAATCGATCCCACTCGTCCGTCCGTTGCGGAGGACTGTGATATTGTCGCAGATCTGCATGACTTCGCGGATCTTGTGGGAGATGAAGATGATCGGATCATTTTTTTAGTAAAAGAAGCTGTTCAAAGAGTTCGTCTGTCTCCTGTGGCGTCAAAACTGCGGTCGGCTCATCTAAGATCAGGAGCTTCGCCCCGCGGAGCAGGACTTTAAGATCTCGACCTTCTGTTTCTGGCTGACGGAGAGATCTCCAACGACAGCCATCGGATCGATCTTTAAGTTGTATTTTTGGCAGTTTCCTCCACCGCCCGGATCGCTTTTTCCTTGTCGATCATGGTCCCGTTTTCGGTTCCATGCCGAGGATCACGTTCTCATATACCCGCAGAGAATCCACGAGCATGAAGTGCTGATGCACCATTCCGATTCCGAGACGGATCGTGTCAGCGGCACTTTGGCTGGATCTTGTTTCGAAGATGATATCGCCCTCAGTGGCGTCCTCGTCACCGAACAGGATCTTCATCAGGGTACTTTTTCCGGCACCGTTTCACTCATCAGGCATGGATCTCACCTTCCGGACAGAAAAGCTGACATCCCTGTTGGCCATGACACCGTTGGTAGATCTTTGTGATATGTTCCGTCACTTCTCTTTGCCCATACGAATCCTCCTTCTTATAGTAGCCAAGGGGACTTGTTGACAAGTCCCCTGATGTACTCGATATTCTGGGAAAATCAATGGTCTTGGAAAGATTCCCCAGATGGTTTACATAAAATATCACAGCAGGTTTTGAGTGGATCTGCCGGATAAAATTACGGAGCTACAGAGTCGATGAGAGCTTGAACTTCGTTCTGGTCAGCATCGCCGAGAGCAGTCGGGATCTCGATCTTTACGTCGAGAACTTCCTGTTTCTTCTCCTCGATTGTCTTTTGATCTCGTCCGGAACGTTCTTCGGAAGTACTCGTTGTCAGCAAGACCTGCACCGTTTTCCTTTAAACCAAGGAACTCGCATTTGCCGTAAGGAACCGTTCCCTCTTCTTCCATCTCAGCCATTCTCACGAGGGAATCGCCGACATTCTTTAATACGGAAGAAAGGATCACGTTTGCCTTTGCCTCATCGGAACCGGAGAACAGCATTGCCTGATCAGAGTCAACGCCGATGATGTATTTGCCCATCTCAGCAGCAGCCCTACGCAGCCAAGTCCGGCCTGCTCAGCAGCAGGAAGATAATATCAACGCCCTGATTGTACTGGGCGATAGCTGTCTCTTTACCCTTTGCGGTATCATCCCAGGAACCGATGTAGGAAACGTATACCTTGATATCCGGATCAACAGATTTTGCGCCTGCGATGTATCCAACAAGGAAGTCAGTAATGATCGGGTGCTCGGAACCGCCGACGAAACCGATCTTCTTGTCTTCATTTGCGTTTGGCATGTCTTTGATTCTGTTACAAGTGCTGCGAGAACGCCGGCAAGGTAGCTGCCCTCGTTCTGTTTGTAGCTGATCGCGTAAAGGTTCGGCCACTTGCCCTCTTCCATATCAGAGTCGAACATAACGAATTTCTGATCCGGGAATTCTTCCGCAACCTGCTCGATGACCTCAGCGGAGGAAGATCCGTGGAAATGATAACATCGTATTTTCCTTCCTCAGCGAGATCCTGGAATGTCGGCTCCCACTTTGTCTGGTCACGGCCGATCTCGATAACCTTTATCTCGCAGCCAAGATCGGAAGCAATCTTTCCATACCTGCGTTTGCAGAATCGTTGAAGGATTTATCACCTAACTGTCCTGTACATACGAATACAAAGGACGGCTTCTTTGCGTCTGTCTCAGCAGCGGCAGCAGTTGTCTCGGCATCAGCTTTGCGCTTTCAGCGGCAGCAGTTGTAGCTGCAGTATCAGTTTTCCTCCGCACGCGGTGAGCAGCAGTCCGGCTGCTAAGAATAATGCGGTAGCTTCATGGTCTTTCATGTTTTCTTCCTGTTTTTTGTTCTCCGGGGAATATGATCACCGGAGAACAGATTTGATTTTTTCATGGGTATACTATACCAATGCAAATTAGACAATGAATGAATATAGTGAAAAAGCGAAAGATCGTTAAGAAAATAACAATGACGACAGTTGTGCCTCACAAAGGCCGATGATATAATGAAAATGTGTGAAAAGGAACACAGACAGCATATGCAATATGGAAGACAGGATGGTAAGGCTATGAAAGGGAAGATTTTAACAGGCGCGGGGCTGCTGCTGATCGCGGCGGCTCTTCTTCTTACTGTTTATAATATAAGAGAATCAGACCGGGCCGGAGCAGAGTCAGAGGAGATGGTGGTCCGGATGGAGTCACTGACAGCAGCTCTGCCGGAGCGGCTGGAGACGGAGAAAAGGAACCGGTGCCGGAATATAAGAAGAATCCGGAGATGGAAATGCCGACTGTGGAGGTAAACGGACAGGAATGTGTGGGGATGATCGAGATTCCGGCGCTGGGGCTCAAGCTTCCGATCATCAGCGAGTGGAGCGACGCGAAGCTCAAGAAAGCCCCTGCCGGTACAGTGGCTCCGCGTATTTAAAGAACATGATCATTGCCGGACATAATTACCGCACTCATTTTTCCGGCATCAAACGCCTGAATACAGGCGATTCCGTAGTATTCACAGATGCGGACGGAAATGTATTTTCCTATGAAGTGGCGGAGATCGAGACGGTTGGCGGTTACGACATCGAAAGATGGAAGCCGGGGACGGGATCTGACACTGTTTAACCTGCACGAATAAGGGGAGCGGGCCGCGGTGAGATGCAGGGAGATTGAGGAAGAGAGGAGCATTTTACTTAAAATGCTCTTAGGAAACAAAGGGTTCGTGTATGAAACAGGGAAAGTACCTTCGGAGAAGGTGTACTTTCCCTGTTTTTTGCTGTTACATCTGGAAAAGATGACCGGCGGCAGATTGCGCAGATCAAATATTATTTTTTGTAGAAACAGTTTCCACCAACAATTTTATAGGAAGAATAACTGCCGGTTGAGGCGTTTGGCGGCTTTGAAGAAGAGGTAGTTCCGATATTGTTGGAGCCCCAGAGCATCTTTGGTGGCTTTATGCAGGACTTAGACGGACCTTTGCCAGGTATTTGTCCAACAGGCCGGAGGTCGCGCCGGGGAACTGGCCGTCGGCGTAGATCACGTCGGAGATCGTTTTGCCCCACTTTTTGGATTTTACACGGTTTACGATGCAGCTTGCCACGGCGAGCTGGTCCTCATAGCGGTCATCGCCAGTCTCCATCGCGACGCAGGCTGCCATCAGGTAGATCTCATCTTTGGTGGCGGAGATCACATAGGACGGTGCCGCGGAGGTTCCGTTTCCGGATGCGCTCAGCGCCGCGGACTCTTCCTTTGCGTCGACAGCGGCAGCAGGAACCGGGCCAATGGAGGCATATTGACTGGAAATATAGCCGTTTGTGTCGGCGGAGAGCTGAACCTTTGTCCAGCCGTCAGATTCACTTAAGACAGGGAAGGAATCGCCTTCAGCCGCCTGCTTTAAGATTGCGGAATCTGTGGTTGGGGTCTCGCGGACATTTAAGGTCGTTGCGGTGATCTTTGCGGATAAGAGACCGAGCTCTTTGCTAACGGCTCGATATCTGCTCCAAAGAGCAGATACTTGTCGCTCATCCATACTTCAATTTTTCCGGAACGGACCTTCGTCCAGCCATCTTTCTTCTCTAATACGGTTCCGCCCGCTCCACGGTAGCACTTTCCGACGATCTCTCCGTCCGTGGACGGTTTCGTCCGCATATTTAACGGTTCACTTGTCACATTTGCCACGGCAAGATTGTCGTAGGCGGATGCGGCGAAAGATGGAAGAGCTAAAAGTGCAGTGGAAAGGAGCAGGACAGACGCGGCAGCCGCTTTTAAAAGAAACTTTCTTGAAAGGTCAGGAATCAGATTCTGTAATTTTCTCATGCAAAATTTCCTCATAACAGTTGAATATCCCGCTTGTATTACGGGAATTGTTTCAAATATTAAAAATTATTACGAAGAAATTATAGCAAAATGGAGAAATTTGTCAAATCAGCATTCCCATTGATATTCCTGAGGTCCACATGCATCGCGTCCTTCAGCTCCACGCCTTCCTGTCGCAGCAGAAATGCCTGTTCCGGCCAGCCGGGGACGAGGCGGCCGGCGTGGTTTACGACGCGGTGGCAGGGAAAATCTCCGTAGTTTGAGGCGTGGAGAGGACCCGGGCCACGAGCGCGGGAGTTTTGTCCCTGCCGATGAGACGGGCGATCTGACCGTAGGTGGCGACGGTTCCTCGGGAATCTCCGCGACTACGGACAGGACTTCGTATGCGAAATCTTCAGTGATACGGGCGGACGCTGCCATATTACTGCGTCTCCTTCTGCTCTTCCCACATTTTCACCGGCATGCCGTTGACTTCCACGTTGTCCTCGACCGCTATCACAAGGCAGCGGCGGCCGCCGATGAACTTCGTTTCTACAAGATCTAACCGATCCGGATTGACCTTGATGTCTACGTCCGGTGTCTTCACGGCAAACTTTCCGGTTCCTGTGATGGCCGGGACAAGGATCGCGGTATTTTCTCCGGCAACTTCCTCGTAGACTTTATCAAAGTGCTCCAGACGTTCCGGCTCCACACCACTCTTTTCGAGAAGATCTTTTACTTCCGGCTTTGTGAGAGTCAGCGGAACTTCGTCTTCCTTATGCTCCTCCGCAAGCTCCGTAAGGTTTTCGTGGATCTGGCGGACAGTCTCATAGTTGCATTCCTCTCCCAGCGTATCGGTCAGGATCTCCTGAAACGCTTCTTTCTGGGACTTAAAGGAGATCGGTGTCGGCGCACCGAGGCAGGCATCAATAAATTCAGAGTGGAGCTCCTCCGGTTTTTGAGAAATACAGGACGCTGTGAAATCGCTGCTGCGGTCATTAAATGCAGGGAACAGGAATCCGGTCATCGGGGTCTGTACCCACCAGTCCCGCGGGCGCTCCTCAATTGCATTGGTCGTTTCATTATAAGAAAGACCGGGCTCGGAGAGCTTTACCGGGCAGATGCAGCAGAGGATATGGTTGTAGACCTCCTCGGATGCGTCGAACATTTCCTCGTTGTCGGACGCTTTCCCGGAACATCGTAGGCGCTGTGGATCAGGATGATATAGTAATTTTCTCCGTACTCATAATTTTCGATCACCTTATTATAGAAGCTATCCACAGTCTCGTCATCCGCGAGTTTTTCATCACGGAGTTTCATGAGAAGCTCGTGGGCGCTGTCCGGACCTTCGTCGTGGATCGAGTACTCCAGATTATGGAGATTTTTCCGATTCCCCGGACAGGGATTTCTTTGAAGATCTCGTAGTATTTAAAGAGCTCCTCCTCGGACAGGGCGAAGAACGCCCCTTTAAGGTCGTTTTGATCTGCTTTTCGGCATCAACGTAGCATCCGCAGATGCGATGGCGTTGTTGTCCTTCTTGAATTGCTTCTTTATTTCTGAAATTTCACGTTTATTCATAATATGTATCCTTTTCAAACAAATTCCAGTCATAGGATCTTACGTTTTGCTGTAAATGCAATGGAAGATGAAAGTATGGCTGGAGAAAATCATTGATGATCGATAAATCCTGATTGACAGCGATGTGCAGCTGTTGTGCCGAGCACAGGAGAATGAAAGGCAGCCGGCAAATAAATAGCTGTGAAGACATCTACTATTTAATAGCTTCTCCGCATAATACATTGCAGCCACATGAACCGCCTGTACAAGCCCGCCGTTTGTCATCAGCTTTTTCGTTTCCTCGGCGGACATCACGACGATCTCCAGATCCTCGGTGGCATCGAGATGCTGTCCGCTGACCCTCTTACAGTCTGTGATCAGATAACAGTGGGCGAAATTGCTGATACACGCCGCGTTTGGCGCGACCTTGCAGAGAAATACCGGCTCGCTTCCGGCATAGCCGGTCTCCTCGAAGAGTTCCCTCGCAGCCCCGGCTGCGGATCCGCATCTGTCGGCTCCATGCATCCGGCAGGAAGCTCCAAAAGGATCTGTCGCGTTCCATGGCGGTACTGGCGCACGAAGATAAAGTCCCCGTCAACGGTGACAGCGACCACGACAACAAAGTCCGGCACATCATTTACATAAAATGGAGATCTTCTGCCGTCCGGCAGCGCACAGTCATCGGCGTGAAGATCGATCCAGCGATCCTTTACGATCGTTTTGGATCCGTTGCAGATCCACGGTTTAATCGACATAACCTTTTCCTCCTGAATCAGGACAAATATAACCTAAAAATCCAGTCTGCGCAAGGGGACAGACCAATTTAACGAATTGCCGAACCGGCAAAATGCCCAGACGGACAAAAAATGACGGAGAGCAGAATGCCATACTGCGATCAGCCTCACTATAATGCGATCAGGCTCTCATCATCCGGTACATAAATATTTCCACTGTAATAGCGCTTTCCCTCGCTCTTGTAAAGCCGTTCCCTTCCGGCAACATTGCTGTCCTCCGTGTGCCAGAGAACGAGGTTCGGGATCCCGAGAGACTCCGCAGTTCACAGGCCTCCTTTACGGTGCTGTGATGCTTTTCATACGGCTTCCAGATATCGCGCCCGCAGAGGCAGAACGCCTTCGTGGAAGCAGCCAGTCACTGCCGCGCACATACTGTTCACAGTCCGGATTGTACGGCCTCATCTCCGACGCAGGTGAGTTTTCTTCCATTATTTAATGTCAGCGTAGCCGAACTGTTTTAATTTCGTGGAGTGGATATCGAAGAACGTCACATCATAGCTTAAAATATGGCGCGTCTCCCCGTCCTTCACTTCCTCAGATGGATCCGTCACCGATCATGTTGTAAAACTTATCCTGGATTGTCAGGGCGGCAGAGTGTTTGATCGTCTCGATCAACTCTGCGTGGCAGTAAATGTCCCCTATACTGGTCCTTTTTCATCTTTGTTGCTATCATGCGGATCATCCAGACGATGCCGAGTACATGGTGGTCTGTGTGGGCGTGGGTCACGAAAAATGGTGGATCCGCTCTAAGGAACCTGCATGTTGTCCAGGATCTTTAAGATCCCGTTTCGCCGCCGGCATCCACCATAAAATATTCGTCCCCGTCGCGGAGCGCAAAGCATGTATTATAAAGGTTGGTAACCGTGGCATTTCCGGTACCAAAACGTAGAGAAGCTCGCTGTCCATGAAAATCTCCTTTCTTCCTGCTCATAAGTGCCGTGCCGTCCAGATCGGCGATCATCACTGTCTGCATCGGCGGACACCAGATTCTTTGGTTGAGTTTGAATATGAATATGTTACTATAAAATAAATGGAAAAGCAATTCCGGGCGGTTAAATTTTTAACCTGTAAGGTGGAAGAAGAGCATGAAAAGCTCCGCAAAACCAGAAAAGCTGTTGTTTTCATGGCCGAAAGTTTCTAAAATGAAAATTCTCTACCATACAGTAATTAGTGCAGAGTTGGCCGATTTGGAATGCGAATCATCGGCAAAATTCCGCTGCGGAGCACAGACGGAGGTGCTGTGTACTGTAACAGGATTTAAATATCCGGGAAATCGCAGGGAGGAAAACAGAGACAATGAGAGATTTGGACTATCTGAAGCTGCTTGCAAAAGAGTATCCGACCGTGAAAGCGGCCTCCAGTGAGATCATCAACCTGATGGCGATCCGCGGACTTCCGAAAGGAACCGGTATTTCTTCAGCGACCTGCACGGGGAATACGAAGCGTTTATTCACCTGCTCCGCAGTGCGTCCGGTATTATCCGCGAGAAGATCGGAGACCTTCGGGTATGTGATCTCGGACGAAGAGGAGATCGCTCTTGCAAACCTGATCTACTATCCGAGCGGAATATCCGGAAGATCCAGAAAGCGGGAAAATTCTGAAGACTGGCAGAGAATTACGATCTACCGTCTGGTGCGCATCTGTAAAGAGGTTTCCTCGAAATTTACGAGATCGAAAGTTCGTAAAAATGCCGCCGGCATTCGCTTATATCATCGATGAGCCCTTCATGTGGACTACAATGATGATAATAAGAAAGTTTACTATGACGAGATCATCCACTCCATCATCGACATCGAGATGGTGACCAGTTCATCATGGCACTCTGCAACCTGATCCAGAACCTGACAGTGGACAGCCTTCACATTATCGGTGATATCTTTGACCGTGGACCGCGCGCGGACATTATCATGAATGAGCTCATGCACTTCCACGACGTGGATATCCAGTGGGGCAAACCATGATATCTCCTGGATGGGTGCGGCGACCGGCAACCTGGCGTGCATCTGCAACGTGCTCCGGATTGCGATCCGTTACAATGGATTCGATGTCCTGGAGGATGGATATGGATCAACCTTCGCCCCTATCCATGTTTGCGGCGAAAGTTTATAAGGATGATCCGTGGAGCGGTTCATGCCGAAGATCCTGGATGAAAATATCTACGACGCAGTAGATCCGGTCTTGCTGCGAAGATGCACAAAGCGATCACAGTGATCCAGTTCAAGGTGGAAGGTCAGATCACGAAACGCCATCCGGACTATCAGATCAATGACCGGATCCATCTGGAACATATCAACTTTGAAAACAGTAAATATCCACGGAAAAGATTACAAGATGCTGGATATGAACTTCCCGACGATCGATCCGAAGGATCCGTTAAAATTCACAAAGGAAGAGCAGGAGCTGATCTACAATCTGGCGCTCGTTCCACCACAGTGGGACACTTCACCGTCATATCCGTTTCGTATATTCCACGCGCAATGTACAAGAGGTGCAACGGAAACCTGCTGTACCATGGCTGCATCCCGATGAAAGAGGACGGTACCTTCGAGGAGCTGAAGCTGAAAGGGATCATCTATTCCGGAAAACGTCTGCTCGACTATATCGAGGACGCGGTGAAGATGGCATATTTCCTGCCAGAGGATGACCCGACGAAAGACTGGTACCGTGACTTTATGTGGTATTTATGGTGCGGTCCGAAGTCCCCGGTATACGGAAAGGACAATATGGCAACCTTTGAGAACTACTTTGTCGCTGACAAGGCAGCTGCGAAGTAAAATATGAACCCGTATTATAAACTGAGTAAAAAGAGGAATTCTGTAATAAGATTCTCAAGGAGTTCGGACTTCCGGTAGAAGGTTCCCACATTATCAATGGACATGTACCGGTAAAATTAAAGGATGGTGAGAGCCCGATCAAGGGAAACGGAAAACTCTTCGTCATCGACGGCGGACTTTCCAAGTCCTACCAGCCAAAGACGGGATCGCAGGTTATACCCTGATCTTCAATTCCATCATCTGGCGCTTGCGGAGCACAAACCGTTTGACAGGGATCATGAAAATACACCGAAGGTCACGATCGTAGAGAAAATGAAAAACGTGTGATGGTCGCGGATACCGATACCGGAAAAGAACTTGCGGCAAAGATCGCGGACCTGAAGGAACTTGTGGCAGCATACAGAGGCGGCATCATTAAAGAAAAACTGGAGTAGAATTGCATGAACAAGGACGAATTTTTAAGACGCTTAGAGGACGCGCTTTCGGGTGAAGTCCCGGCGTCCGTGATCCGCGAGAACCTAAATTATTACGCGGATTATCTTTCCCAGGAACTCGGGAAAGGACGTACCATGGACGAGATCATAGAGAGATCGGCGAGCCGAATATCGTGGCGCGCACGATCATCAATTCCGCGGAGGCTGCGGGAGAGACCGGAGATGGTCATGGAAGCTTTGAGGATGCGTCCCCGCGGGACGATGACAGAAGAAGCACTTACAGCCAGGGAAGTTATCAGAACGGCTCCGCGCCGAATATCCATTATTTCGATCTGAATAAGTGGTACTGGAAATTGGCCCTTGTTGTGATCCTGTTTCTTGTGATCTCCGTAGTGTTCAGCATTATGGGCGGCGTGTTCTATCTCCTGATCCGGTTCTCAGGACCGATCCTGATGTGCCTGATTATTTACTGGATCGTTAAGAATTTCCGGGGTAGATAGCAAAGTAAATATAATGAACAGGCAGTCGGAGCTGTGAGCTGCAGATGCAGGCACGGAAAACGGCGGACCGATTCATGAATTTAAAGCCGGAAATGTCTGAAAAGCCTTGATTTTACTGAAAGAATCAACAGATTACAGGATGTTACAATTGAAATAAGTTATGTAAACAGGTGCGGCGTTCTTTGGGCGCCGCATTTTGCCACAAAACTGGTGATTTACGCCTAAATTATTAAGAGTTTATGAATTCCTTTGTTTTATTGACAAAAGAGGCCACAGGAAATATAATTTGTTTGTAACAAAACGTAACATATTTGTAACAAACCTTACAAACTATGAAAGCTTTAAAATAAGAGGATTTCAATGACAAATAAACTTTTCAGAACTTTAAAGATCACCTGTTTATGTATGGCTTTAACCGCAGCGCCCGATCGTTTCCTTCGCGGATGAGCAGACTGCAGTGAATGAAAATAAAAGTAGTAACGATCATCCACCTCGATGAAAACGGAAATCCGTTAGAAGAGGACAAGCAGACAGAGACAACGACAGAGAGTTCTGAAGAGAATACCGATACAGCTTCCGAAGAGAAAACACAGACGATACTGCAGCTGACAGTGCAGAGGCAGAAGAAGCAGATGAGGAAAATGCAGATGACGAGGAAGTATTAGAGGCAGAGGTCGATGTTGAGGATGACCTCCGCTCCGAGATTGTTACATATGCACTTCAGTTTGTAGGAAACCGTTACAAATACGGTGGAACAAATCCGAATACCGGTGTTGACTGTTCCGGATTTACTTCCTATGTAATGCGTCACGCCGCATGCGTAGAGCTCCGCATTCTTCCGGCGGACAGTCCCGTATGGGCCGTGTGGTAAGCAGCTCCGAGATGCGCCCGGGTGATATTATCAGCTATGGTTCCGGAAAGAGGATCAACCACGTTGCCCTCTATATCGGAAATGGACAGATCGTACATGCCTCCACAGAGAAGACCGGAATCAAGGTTTCCAGATGGAACTACCGTACACCGGTCCGGATCGTAAACGTACTTGGCGACTAACCTGAAATTGGATAAAGGATAAAAGGATTAAAAGTGCCCTTTGCAGCAGATTTTTGAGGATTGCTGCTGAGGGCACTTTTGCGTACTATCTTTGCTGGCGGTTTCCGGCATGAAGGATGATCTTAAACACGCCGGCCTGTTCCAGCGTCTTTGCTACAAGGAAAAGATCAGGAGTCCACAGGCCATTGGATCAGGTTCTTGATGGCGCGGGCCGGCAGGATCGCTAAAAATCCTTTTCCGTTTAAAAGCGTCAGCCAGTAGGTTCCGAGGATGATGTTGCAGAGAATGATCACCACGAGCTTTGCTGTAAGGGATCCGCGGCAGGGAAAGGTTCTTTATAGAAGAACAGGCCGTAGATAAATGCCGCAAGCATCGCGTTGAACGTAAAGCCCGGCATAAATCCGCCATCCGGCTTTAACATAAACTTGATCACATCCATAGCGCCGCCGAATAATCCGCCGACGACCGGGCCGAACAGATAATCCACCAGCATATTTGGGATCGAACCGAAGCCGATCTTTAAGTTTGGTGTGATCTTAAAAGAGTAGTATCCAAGTACAACGGATAGTGCGCCGAACATGGCGCAGGTAGTGATGGTGGTGACCTTCTTAAATTCACGGGATGATTCAAAGATCCTGGAAAAGAGGTCGCTTGAGCTTTTGCATAAAAAATACCTCCTTGCAGATTCTCAGACCACAACAGGAGATAATATACGGAGCTATCTTCTGATGCAGCGGGATGCGATATGTGCACCGCGGAAATTCCTTCGTCCTGCCAGCAACTCCCTGTCTGGCGGGCACTTGACGCGCACACGTCTACTCTGCATGTTTGTTTGATTTCAGGGCGGTTGGCGCTCTGATGCCATTACAGTATCATGAAATGGGAAGATTGTAAAGAACTTTGACGGGTTGGGGAAAATGGGATAAGTCACCAGAAATGACGATTGTAATGGAGAGACTGTGAGTGCGGATATGAAAAAGGTGAGAAATGGGGATTTTTTTTTCTCACCTCTAAAAACTTAAACTACGGTGTCTGGAGGAACCGTCAAAGTTTCTTGTCTGTGTCCATGGTTACCGGATGTGCCGGCGGGTATTTCTTAGCGGCTTCTTCGTCGATCTCTACGCCGAGACCCGGAAGATCATTTCCGTATACAAAGCCGTCATTTCCGTACTCCGGCATGTTTTTAAATACTTCATGCAGCGCTTCATCCGCGTCGTGGCCTTTACTCTGCTGAAGGAAGTCATATGTCCGGACTCCGCTCCACTCCCTGAGGACCAAAGTTCGGGATCGCAAGATCAATATTGATAAGCGCGGAAGCTGCAACCGGAGACAGATCCGGCGGACAGTGCCAGCAGGTACGAACGCCGAACTCTGCGGCGAACGCGGCCATGCGGAGCGCAGGAGTGATTCCTCAATAGCGGAAATGTGAGCGCGGAGGTAATCGAC
>SCPP01001581.1_pt1 | contig 18475 bp, 20 predicted proteins | sample 6106811 | NCBI WGS metagenome assembly SCPP01 (sample SAMN10720449, study PRJNA508395) | human gut metagenome | isolation source: Participant 2 stool, 15 month | host: Homo sapiens | collected 2018
TCAAGTCTGTAGCCAATTCAAATGCCTTTAATCCGAAATCATCATGACTTTGCTGTAAGCCGGAGAAAACATATTTTGTAATATCCTGTAATATATGCTTGAATAGCTGTAGGATCTTTATCAAGCAAATCTTTAATTTGGTCTCTGATGCATTTTCTGAAGGTTCCTTGTCCAAAAGTCATCGCTACAAGATCCCATCATAAACGCTGCAGCCAATATTGCTAAATATTTTGTATATTTCATAATTCTATTCTTTTAAAAGTTCAAATTAATGCCGAATGATAAAGTACGAATCGCAGAATACAGCCGAATATCCATAAGCATATTGGCGTGGGTCCATACCTTTACGTTTAGAGAATAAAGCTACATTATCGGCAGATACGTAAATACGTGCACTGCTTGCTGATATTGTTTCATCCATTCTTTCGGAAAAGTATCCTAATGAAATGTTACGGATGTTTAAAGAATGATGCATTTATCAAGAAACGTGAAGATTGGCTATTACTATTTTGGTGCACCATCCATTATAGGCATATTTGTATTTTTATTTTCGGAGTCAAGCATTCAAGATATCCTTGTGCCAGTTACTGCCAATATTGCTTCCCGCATGCATGAAAGAAGAATACATGCTGTCATATATCTTTCCACCAATTTGAAAGTTTGTAGCTATAGAAAGATCGATTCCTTTGTATGCAAAATCAGTTGAAAAACCTCCTGGAAATCAAAGTAGAACCTAATTCATATTTGCTTGCCTGAGTATAGTCTTCGGTTACGGTCCTTCCAGTCACTTTGCCATTAGCATCTTCATCCTGCCCCTGTTTCTGGATTAACACCTGCGTATTCATAGGTATAAAGATCATAAATAGACCCTCCTTCCATTAAGCGGAACAAAGAAGCAGTAATTCCATTCTCTCTTTTGTCTTCTGGAAGATTCAAAATCTTGTTGCTATAATGTGTACCGTTAAAGATAAATTCCATATAAAATCTTTTGTTTGAATTGGGGTGGCAGAAATAGTAAATTCAACTCTTTATTCTGCATATCCAACAGGTTCATTGGAACGTAAGAAATTCCAGAAGAAATAGGATAAGGCATATTGTACAACATATCCGAAGTCTTCTTCAAGAAATATTCAGTTTCTAGTTTCAAACGGTTATTAAGAAAAGCAGCTTCCAAACCGATATTTAAATTTTTGCTTTTTTCCCAAGTCAAATCTTTATTTCCACGATAAGTTTCGACTACAGAGAAATCTCCGTTATTATTGGTTACAGAATATTGCTTCAGATATGGTTGATAGACTACATAACCATTTATATCAAGAATTCCATCATTACCTTGTGTTCCATAACTTGCTTTTAGTTTAAGATTAGACAACCATTCCACATCTTTCAAAAACTCTTCCTGTGTTAATCTCCAAGAACCTCCGACAGACCAAAAAGTACCACGGCGGTGATCAGGATGGAATTTGGAAGATTCATCTGAACGAATACTTGCAGATAGATAATATTTGTTATCAAAATCATAGTTTACACGACCAAAGAAACTTTCCATACTATGTTCTTGTGTATATGAATTCATATCACTCATAGTTATGGCATTGTTGAACTCAGGATTTCCAATAGTATAAAAATTGTATTTATGAGCATACTGATATTTCAGTGTATATGAATAAGATTCGTGACCAGCCATTATGTCAATATTATGATGACCAAATGCTTTACTATAGGTTAAAAGTTGATTTGCTGTAAACGATTCAATACGTTGATTATATTTATAAGTACGACCATTCACATTAGCAGCATCCCCATATAACTGATTCATGTACGGATTTGATTCATTAAATCATAACCAATGTTAGCAGTCGCTTTTAAACCATCAATAATATTAATGTTAATAGTACCACGGCCATTAAAATTGTCATTCAAAGTCTGATGCACATCCAACCCAGAATTAGCTGCAACATTTTGATTACTGAAACCGCCCATACGTGTACTGTATGTACCATCACCAAAATCATAAACAGAGTTGCCTTTTCGTCATATATGCGATTTCCGTTTTCGTCATACGCATATACAGGATAAATAGGAGCGATTTGCTGAGTGAACATAAAAGCATTAGAGTAATTAGACAAACTAGCATTTTGTGACTGGCCTGCATTTTTTTCCGCTCTTGCGTAAGCCAAATTACCATTGATATCAATAAACTTATTTACAGTATGATTAATATTGGCACGTGCTGAAATACGTTCAAAGTCAGTATGTCTTAAGATTCCTTCATCTTCAAATATCCCAATGATAAAAAATGAGTTGTCTTAGCGTTACCACCTTGCAGGCTCAAATTATATTCCTGACGCATACCATTATGTAATGCGGCATCAGCCCAATCGTCATTATGGCGTAGAGCCGCAGAACTAACTACGCCATCTGCTGAAACCATGGCATTATTAGCTACACCGATGAATGGATTGTATCCAATGCTACCTATTAATTCTTCGGAAGCTTCTGCACCTGTAGATTGATTTTTTAAAGTATTCCAGGCTGTTAGTACGTATTCTCTTTGATCTTTCATGATATCATATTCTGGAACACCACGAGTATTTACTCCCCAGCGTGCATCAAGAGTAACTTTGGATTTATCTACCATACCTTTTTTAGTAGTAATCATCACAACACCATTTGCTGCACGTGATAAAGGATGCAGATGATCTTTTAATATAGACATACTTTCAATATCGGCAGGATTTAATGCATTAACCGACTCTTCGTCATAAGGCATACCATCAACTACGTATAAAGGAGCCGATGATGCGCTAAAAGAGCCAATACCACGGATTCTTATTTTAGCATTTTCTCCAGCCCACTGGTATTGATTACTTGTACACCTGTGCTGCACCTTCCAAGGCTTTAGATACTGAAGAAACCTGCATTTTTGCTATTTTTTCTCCACTAACAGCAGTCGCTGATCCTGTAAAAGATGACTTTTTCGCAGTACCATAAGCTACAACCACTACATCGTCAAGCATCTCTGTATCAGATTTTAAAATGATGCTAACATTCTGTTTAATAGAAACCTCTTGACTAGCCATTCCGATAAAGGAAACTACCAAAGTCTTTGCGGAACTAACAAAATATATAAAGTGTTTATAATCAAAAGATTAAAATTTGTCGATTCTATTTATTAACTCTGCGGGAATTACTTTAAACAAAGTTATGATAACCTTTTTTCTACTTTTGTTCTACCTCAGAATTACTTTATACGATAAAAAAGTCTAATTGCGATAAATCTCATTATGATAATTGTATTGTAATAAGATTATAATCTTTTTCTTAAAAAAATGCATGAAATAATGAAAGAGGAGATCCAAATTGGAATTTAGAAATGGGAGAGAGCAAAAAACGTCTGTTACTTTGGACGAAATACTTAGCTATCTAGGAAAAGCAGACAAAATCTGCCTAGTGGCGATTGACTAATTTCAAGTTATTGCTCAAGATCCGATTCGAGAAAGAACGTTAAAGCCATTTTGAGCATCGATATATAACATTGTACAATGCCCATTTTATATATTTAGGTTCACAATGTCATATGACGGGAGAAATTTTTATAAGTCTTCCGGCTTTTTATCAAAGTACTATGATTTTGGATCAAAAATCTATCAGACTGAAAGAATATACAAAATTTGTTACACACCATTTCCAGAAAAGCGGGAAGTACATTAATAAAAATGTTATATCTGAAATATATCAACTGTTTGACGGCATAATATGCTATATCCGGTCTATGATCGTTTTTTTGAGTTTTGGCTGGGAAGAACATTAAAAAACTGATGGAAGATTCCGTGTGTAATCAGAATTTGACTTCCCGTCAGGAATTACAATCAGTTCATAAGGATTGATGGTGGTTTGTTGTGTTCCTTCCAAATATGTAACTAAATATTTAACATATATGTCTTTACAGGCACATTTATATAGTAATCGAATTTGAGTTAACAGATGTTTATCGATAATTTCCAAAGACCGATTTACTATATAGATTTACCCAAGTATACATTATTTTTGTATACTTGGGTAATAATCTATTGGATAATTAAGGAGAAAGCTTCATCTTTTCCTCATATCTTAAATCTAAATTATTTAGCAGGTAGGTAAAGTATTTCTTTAAATTCACCAAAACCACCAACATTGGGTACATCATGCGACAGCTTCACAGTAATAACTCCGTCTTCCAAAGCACCTTTTCCTGAAACAAAAACTTCTCCATAGGATGCGTGCTTCCATGCCGGCTGAGATTCTACAGTGACCTCATTGGCTTCATTAACTTTGAAGACAATGTTATATCCTTTTTCATATAAGTTCATAGCTTTATACCATGATATCTGGTCTGCTTTTTGAACTTCTACTTCCCAAGTTGTAAAATCTTCCCCTTCCTCTGCCATAGCCGCAGATTTAAATGTTCCAGTTCCTAATGAAGAAAAAGTATAATCCCTATAAACAGTTATGACTTTATCCGAAGTCTGGTCTATCGTAACCATTTCCTCCGGCAAAGATATCTTGACTTTATAATTCTGTCCAGAGTTATATCTCCAACTGTAACATGAATATTGGTCTTAAATTCCCCTGCTGCGAATGAAACCGAGGAAGGTACGGTAATGGAGGCAGGGAGTTCCTGCTCTTTATCACCGACAACTAATGTTGCTGATAAATTAATTGTAGTAGCTTCCGAAGATTTCGCGCGTAAGACTTCCACATCAAAACCCTCATATCCTGTGGAAGGAAAGGAAACCGATTGTGTACCTGTGGCGAATGTCACCCCCATTGTTGTGCCATTGTATATATCTCCTTCATTGTCGGTGTTGCACGATACAAAAAGAGTTGCAGTGGCAACAAACATGCCGATTATATATTTATTTACTTTCATAATTTACTTGCTTACAGATTAATACTATTTATGATCACCTATCGGATTCTGATCTTTGCTAGGATCCATGTTCGGATTACCATCAAATTCCGTTTGAGGAATAGTTAATACCCATGCATACGACTCAGGATCTTCCGTATCTGTACCAGCAATTAAAGCACTGGATGGCCAGCCCATGTCTGCAGTACGTCTGAACCCTTGTTTCAGACGACGTATATCATAGATACGTCCAAATTCTCCCCAAAGTTCAATACGGCGTTGAATTATAATTTCTTCAAGTAAAGAACCGGTTTCATCCGAGGTGAGCTTACCTAATGCCGTTCCTGTTTTTTTGCAAGTGTAATCCTCATCACGTTTTTGCATTAAACTGTTCAACATCAGTCGTGCGCCTTTGTCATCATTTAAACGACAAGATGCTTCTGCTGCGGTTAAGAACATTTCCTCAATACGCATAAAAATATAGTCACCTGTCCATTTCGCATAATCTTTAAACTTGAATTTTTCTTGTTGGTAACCATTCTTTTCATTATTCTCGTCTTGTGGATTCCACCATTTTTTGCGGACATCATTTGTGCCTAGCTTTGCATAAAGCAGTTTGTTTATCTGTTTTCGAGCACTAGCTCCATATTTCCCTTGATCCGCATCCATGTGTGTAAAGAAACCTGCATACATTCCGGACTGGTCGGCTATGATTTCGGCCGCCCACATCACATTATTGGCAGTAGCATCATTCATTCCACCGGTTACCGCAGTTCCAGTGCCGATACTACACCCACTTTTGCTTATTGCGGCATTCGCGGCATCCAAAGCGGTCTGCCAGTCTTCCATCACTAAAGCGACACGAGCCTTTATACCTGAGGCAACAGCCTCATTGATATGGCTGATATGTTTTCTTTTACCTGAGTTGCCTAGCATGGTAATTGCTTTGTCAAGATCCGAAGTGATTTGTTGATATACTTCTTCAACCGTTGCGCGCCCTTTACCTTCTGTTGCAATATCAGTCGGTTCTGTATAGAGTGGTACACAAGGTTCGCTTTCATGTCCTTTATAAGTGCGAGAAAACATTTGCGCCAGCATAAAATAACTGTAAGCACGTACAGCGTAGGCTTGTCCAAGCACATAATTCTTTTCGGTTTCACTTCCAGACATGGTTTCCTCTTCTGCCAAAATGTAATTGACATTAGAAATCCAAGTGTAATAGCCATTCCACATATCATAAGAACGCCATCCGGTAGAGGTATATCTTGATTTTACATTGTAAACGCAATCATACCAAAACCAGCCGCTACCTTGTCCGTTCATAATGCAATCTTCACCCATAACATCTGCCACCAGATTATAAGCTGTGATACCGAAGCATTGATGAGTGTTAGAGCTGTTTGAAACCCCTGCTGTATACATTGCTCGATATACACCATTCAATGATACTAATGCATTAGTTGCTGTTCCTAATAATTCGTTGCCAGAAACAGAAGATGAAGGACTGGTTTCCAAAGCATCCTCACTGCAAGCTACCACAGACATTGCAGCCATCCCGGCAAATATGTATTTAAATATTTTTTTCATACTTTCCTGTATTCTTTTAAATTGTTAGAAATTAATTTCAAAACCTACTGAATAAGTCTTGTTGGGAGCATAAGAATAGTCTGTTTCGCCCTTGAAGTTATACTGTGGGTCCATACCGTCCAAATGAGAAAATAAAGCGAGATTATCTACCGATCCGAATATGCGGACAGACTCTAGCCCGGCCTTCTTTAGCCATTGTTTGGGAATAGTGTAGCCCAAAGTGATATTTTTGATAGCAAAGTATGAAGCATCAACTAAAAAACGGTCTGAAGCTGTGTAGGAACCTCCAATTTGAATACGAGGTACATCTGTGATGTCACCAGGTTGTTGCCAACGTCTCAAAGCATGTTTGTTCCATGTATTGCCTGCATACATAACCTCCATAGAACCAGCGTATAATGAATCATAAACTTTACCTCCTATAGAATATGTACCCAATATTGACAAATCGAAATTCTTGTAAGAGAAATCGGTATTGATACTACCATATAAATCAGGTATACGGCTGCCGGAATAATATTTGCTGTTCGCAGCTTTTTGATAGTCACTGCTGATATATTCGTTAGTGATGTTGCCATTATCATCCTTATCATATACCCAATAGAGCTGCGCTCCTGTTGCAGGATCCACACCGGCAGATTTAGCCATATAATATGTATTAATAGGCATTCCCTCTTTAATACTGAAAACTCCCTTGATAATTTCAGGAGATTCCCCAGTCAGTTTCAGCACTTTATTGGTTACAGTAGAGCCCATCCAAGTTAAGTTCCATATAAAATCAGTGGTTTTGATAAGGGAACCACCTAAGCTAAATTCAAACCCGGTATTACGCATAGAACCGATATTCGCGTTGTATTCAGAGAATCCACTAGAAGTAGCCTTGGGGTATCCCAGCAACATATCCGTTGTTTTGCGGTTATAATATTCAGCACTGACATTCAAGCGTCCGTCAAACATACTTGCCTCAATACCGACATTTAAATTACCGCTTTTTTCCCATGAAAGTTTTTTGTTTTCCAAAGCACCGATCAGGCCTCCTACTTGATTGGCATTCGGATATTCCAATGGATAGAGTCCTTGCCAAGGATAATAATCTGGTACATATCCTCCTTCAAGACTATCATATCTTAACAGATTATCATTACCTTGTTCACCATAACTGATTTTAGCTGATAAATTAGAAATCCAAGTCAAATTCTGCATAAACTTTTCTTGTGAAATTCTCCAGTTGGCACCGACAGACCAAGAAAGTACCCCAACGGTTATCTTTTTGGAAGCGTGAAGAACCGTCCGTACGGATAGAGGCTGAAAAATAATATTTTTCATTAAAGTTATAATTGAATCTCCCAAAGAAGGATTCCACACGATAATCTTCCGAATATGAATCCGCATTGTATAGATTTGTACCCGGACGCAATTCAAGAATACCATCTACTAAATTGGTTTTTCCGGCAGACAGAAATTCATATTTGTATGCATAAAATTCATGACCAACCAAAGATCGATGTTATAAAGTTAAAAGAACGCCCCATGTCAGTAACTGGTTAAAAGTATAAGATTGGGTTCTTCTGTTATATTTCATCAACAAACCGCCGGCAGCTGCCTGATTACCATGGTGCATATTCATATATGATTTTTGAGATTTGTTCCGGTAGTCCAGACCAAAGTTCAAAGTCAGCTTAATACCTTTAGCCCATCCGGCATCTTCCGAATCTGAGCCAAATGCCAAAAATGTGCGCAAACCAGCTACATCTGTTTTTATATCAGCCTTGTCATCTACCAAACCGCCTACGGGATTGAAATCACTATACTGTGGGCGTTGTACACTACCGTCACCGTAGTCCAGTTGGCGATTTCCATCGGCATCTAATACATCTTTACCATCTTCTCCCTTTATATACACCGGGTAAATCGGAGCCATAAATTGTGCAGAGTACCACACATTTGAATTAGATGAACCTTCGTAATCACTAAAATTTTGTGTGGAATTGGAAAGTGACACATTCAATCCAGTCTTCATCCATTTATTCACTTCAGTGTTTATGTTTGCACGGGCATTATAACGTTGGAAACCGGTATTAATCAAGATGCCATCTTCATTTAAATATCCCAAAGAGAACATATATTTGGTCTTTTCTGTACCTCCATTAACAGACAACTGGTGTTCATGACGAAATGCATTGTCTCTTTGTATTGCATCCATCCAAGATTCATTCCATGCGGATGTAGCATCACCCTGCACTCTACCTGTTGCAGGATCTATAATTGTTCCCCATGTGTAATTTTTAAATGGATTATATTGTTCTCCACCTAAAACGCCACCTAAATCTGCTGATGCTTGTCTACCGGCAGCTTCCCAGTTATATCCATTGTCAAAGATATATCCGTTGCGTAAACCTTCATACGTTAACTGTACAAATTCTTTTTGGTCAACCATGTCATAGGCTTTCAAGGAACGTGAAGACCAACCTGCCGTAGAACGCCAAGATACCTTAGTCTTGCCTTCTTTTCCTTGTTTGGTAGTAATCATAATTACACCATTTGCACCACGGGCTCCATAAAGGGCTCCGGCTGAAGCATCTTTTAAAACTGTCATGCTTTCAATATCGGCAGGATTGATAGAACTCATATCTCCACTAAAAGGTATTCCGTCAACTACATACAAAGGATCTTGTGAGGCATTGATGGAACCGTAACCGCGAATCACGATCTTGGCAGCTTCGCCAGGTTGACCTGAGCCTGAAGTTGTTAACAGACCTGTAGTCTGTCCTTCCAATCCTTTAGTAACATTACTTATAGGACGTAATTCCAGTTTCTTATTATTAATAACGGATGCTGATCCTGTAAAAGATTCCTTTTTTGCAGTGCCATATGCAACAACCATCACTTCTCCAAGCACTTTAGTATCAGATTTTAAAATGATGCTAACATTCTGTTTGATAGAAACCTCTTGACTAGCCATTCCGATAAAGGAAACTACCAAAGTCTTTGCGGAACTAATTATTTATGTAAATAATTGATAACCAGCATATGTATTACTGAATCTCTTATTCGTTTTCCTTGATTTAAGCCGTTTAAAGAGTATGATAATAATAATTTTCTACCTTTCTTCTACTGAAAAAAGAATTGACTTGCAGCATTCCTGTTCGTTGTTACTCTGTTCATAAAATACCTGAAGTACTAAGATTGATATTTCTCAACTTTTTAAATATTTCAAAACTTCCAAAGATTGTTTGCACTTTAGATTACAAAAGAAGATAGTAGGACATGAAGTAAATTAGCAAACTATTATTATCATTTTCTGATATAGAATTTTATATGCGCATATTATATGATACACATATATGAATTTTGCAGAAATTCAATAACCTTGATACCTATTTTCTACCCGGTTAGGCTGAGATGGAAATATTGTCACATTTTATTTCTTTTAGTTTATCGTATTGCAATCACAACAAAAAATTATCATGTTCACAAAACGATAAACTTTATTAAGAAGATAAGGCTATATTCACTTTTGAAAATGATTCTTCTTCATCTTTATAAGAGATAATGTATAGACAATAGAGTTAATTATCTTTTTTGACATTTTTTCAAGTCTCGTATAATTGTACTTCCCATAACTTCTCCATAAATTTGTGTTGTAGCAAGGTTTTTATGTCCTAATAATTTTTGCACGGTTGTTATATTAGCACCTTTATATATCAATAAAGTAGCATTAGTATGCCTTGCAGAATGGAATGAAAAGTGTTTGCTTATTTTTGCTAATTTGCCAATTCGTATCAGCTCTTTATTTACACTTGAGTTATTTTTAATTGAAAAAAACGAACTCCATTTTCCCTGGTATTTTTGTAATAAAGTTAAAGCCTTACCTTCAAACAGCAAGTTTAAAGGCAATTTCACTTCTGTACCTGTTTTGACAGAGTCAAAGATTAGCCATAATTTTCCATCCATTTTTACGATATTTTTCTCATTCAAATTCACAAAATCAGAATACCGCAATCCCGTATAGCAGCAAAATAAAAATGCATCAAGAGTATGTTCCAGACAACTATTTCTTCCTGTCAAAGACACTTCTTCCAATTTTTTCATTTCTTCCGGTAATAAAAAAACATGTTTTCCTTCCTTCATTTTAATTTTATATCTTCTGAAGGCATAGTTATTGGGATCAATGTATCCTTTATTAATTGCAGCATTAACAAAAGATTTCAAATGCTTCATATGCTTGGCTACTGTATTTGTTTGATATCCAGATTCATAAAGAAATTTTTCAAAATCCGTAACGAAATTATAGGTTAAGTCTTCAAACTCAATTGTCGGTTTGAACGATTGTAAAAGGGATATTGTTGTTAAATGGTTGCGCTTAGTGCTATCTTTTAGCTGAGAAGACATTATTTCTTTACGCGCAAACCCTAAGAATGAAGCATCTGTATTCGATTTGAACTCTTCTTTTATGAGGCTTAAGGTTATTGTCTTTCCTTGCCTCCACAAACTTAATTCTTTTTTCTCTAATTCAATAATAAATTCATTAAGCATGCCATTCAGCGCATCTTGGTTAGGATGATCTTTGATAATTTTCCTTTTTACATCCCATTGTTCTGGCCGTAAATAAACATGTGTGGAAAAATACACTTTCTTTTTATTCAAGTAGGCTTCAACTTGGACCAAAGCGGTCCCTCTGTCATTTAAACTTTTTTTTCGATTGTAAACGAAACGATAACTGATTTTCCTCATAATTTAATTCTTTAATTGAAATTCTATAATAAGACGCAATAAAGAAAAGTAGAAAAGCATTATCCTACTATTTTGTTCTCATCTTTATATTTATTAGACGATTCGTTAACATTTATAGGTTAATGTATGTTTACCTGATCACTTATAAATTGAAAGTTTCTCTTTTTAATGACTTAAAAAAAAGAATAAATATGAGGTTTATTTTCGTCTTTTGTGAGTTTTAAATGCCTAAAAGCATAAAAATATAGCAGTTTAGTATGTTTTTTACAATAATTTGTTTGATATTACAATTTTATTCATACCTTTGTCATTTGTTAGAGTGAATGAATTTATATTAATGTAAAGTTAAACTTTAAGAGAATTTTTATGAAAATTAATGCTGTTATTGACCTGCCTTTTTGTAGGTATAGGTTTGGTAACCGCTCAGATCACGAAGGTAACAGGTACTGTTATTTCGGAGGAGGACGGATTACCCGTAGTTGGCGCCTCTATTTTAGTAAAAGGTACTACTGTAGGTACAGTTACTGACATGGATGGTAAATTTACATTATCAAATGTTCCAAGTTCCGCAAAGACTTTGGTGGTTTCCTTTATCGGAATGGCTACACAAAAGTGAATATTAAAGCGAATTTGAATATTGTATTAAAGTCTGATACAGAACAGCTTGAGGAAGTAATGGTTGTGGCGTACGGTACTGCCAAAAGTCTTCGTTTACGGGATCTGCTGTTGTTAAAAATGACAAAATAGAAAAAATGCAAACGTCTGATGTGACCAAAGCATTAGCGGGTGCAGTGTCGGGAGTCCAAATTACCACAGCTTCAGGTGCCCCTGGTTCTGGTACAAGTATTCGTGTACGTGGCCTTGGTTCTATTAACGCTTCCAGTGAACCTCTTATTGTTGTGGACGGTTCTCCTTTTGATGGAGATTTGAGTATGATTAATAGTCAAGATGTTGAATCTATGACTGTATTAAAAGATCTGCCAATGCATTATATGGTGCACGTGGTGCTAATGGTGTTGTCTTGATTACTACTAAAAGAGGTAAAATAGGTAAAGCTACTATAACCGTTGATGCTAAATGGGGATCTAATAGTCGTGGTGTACCTGAGTATGATGTAATGAGAGATCCTGCTACTTATTATACTACATATTGGCGAGAGTTGAAAGGAATGTATGAGGCTAATGGCGAGGCTAATCCCGGACAATTAGCTTCGAACGCTTTGATTACCGACAGTGGTAGTGGCTTGAGTTACAATGTTACGACTGTAGGTAATAACGAAGTGGTATTACCGGATGGAACATTTAATCCTAATGCTAGAATTAAATATGCGGATAATTGGGAAAAGGAAATGTTTCACAGCGGTTTACGACAAGAATATAACGTAAACATGAACGGGGCTAATGAAAAGACTAGTTATTATTTGTCATTTGGTTATTTGGATGATGAAGGTTATATTGTAAAATCCGGTTTTACACGTTACTCTGCCCGTTTGCGTTTGGAACACCAGTTTAACAAGAATATTAAGATGGGTGGTAATTTTGCTTATGTCAATACTTCTACTGTAGCCACTTCAGCTACAGAAGAACAAGACCAAACTGCTGGCACCAATATGTTCTACGTATCACGTACCATGGCTCCCATTTATCCTATCTACAAACGTGATGAAAATGGTAATTTTATGTATGATAGTCATGGTCGCATAGTGTATGATTATGGAGATACTCCGGGTATGCAGCGTCCTGTATCAGGAAATTCAAACGCATTAGGTAGTCAGAGTTTGGATGATCGTAAAAATGGAAAAGATTATTTCAGCGGAAACATGTTTGCCGAAATTTCCTTTTTGAAAGATTTTAAATTTACTTTCCGTGCCGGAATAGAAAACGATAATACTCGTCAAATGGTATTTCAAAATGGTGAATACGGACAGTTTACTGCACAAAACGGTATTGCAACTCATTATAGCACTCGCAATATGACTATTAATTTGCAGGAATTGCTTACATGGGAACGTACTTTTGGAGAGCATTCGGTAAATGTACTGCTTGGACATGAAACTTATCAGAATAAGTATGATTATTTATACGGATCAAAAATAACTTTGCTTTGTGGGGTCAACTTCATTGAATCATGCAGTGAGTAATCCGCAAGCTGGTTCTTATGTGACAGAATATACTACTGAAGGTTTCTTGGGACGTGTGGAATATAATTATAAGGATAGATATTACTTCTCGGGAAGTTATCGTCGTGATGCTTCTTCAGTATTTCATCCAGATTATCGTTGGGGGAATTTTTGGTCTGTAGGTGCTAGTTGGAGACTGAAAGAGGAAAATTTTTTGAAGGACGTTGAATGGTTAGATAACTTAAAGTTTAAAGTTAGCTATGGTTCGCAAGGTAATGACTACTTGTTGTTGAATGGGGTGCGTAACCGTTATGCTTATATGGATCAATTCAGTGTGAGCAACAATAACGGACAACCCGCAATTACTCAAACATATAAGGGTAATGATAAATTAAAGTGGGAAACTAACTATAATTTTAATACAGGTATTGAATTTAGCGTATTAAACGGACGTTTGAGTGGAGGCTTTGAATTTTTCTCCCGCTATGCAAAAGATTTGTTGTTTAACCGTCCTTTAGCAGCTAGTACCGGTTCTAATTCTTATCCGGATAATATTGGTGATATGCGCAATACCGGATTTGAAGTAGAATTAAGTGGGGACATTATTCGCACAAGTAAGATTAATTGGAATATTTCTGTTAATGCAACTACCTATAAAAACAAAATTTTGACTTTACCGGAAGAAAAAGAGTCCGGTATTTGGAATGGTATTTTCAAAATGGTTGAAGGAGGTTCGTACTACGACTATTATATAAAAGAATGGGCTGGTGTAGATCCGGAAGACGGAAAGGCTATGTGGTATAAAGATGTTACTGATAAGAATGGAAATACGACTAAAGAAACAACTAAGACATATAGCGAGGCGACGGATTATAAAGCAGGTTGTGCCTTGCCTGATTTGTATGGTGGTATTAGTACTTCATTAAATGCTTATGGATTCGATTTTAGTATTGCACTTACTTATCAATTAGGAGGACAAGGCTATGATTATACCTATGCAACTTTGATGAATAGCGCTCAGGGTGCAGGAACAAATTATCATAATGATATTTTAAATGCTTGGACACCGGAAAATAAATATACTGATGTGCCAAAATTAAATGCAAAAGTAATAACAATTCTACTTCTACCCGTTTCTTGACTTCAACTTCGTATTTAAGTTTGCAAAATATTTCTGTAGGTTATACATTGCCGAAGAATTGGATTGCAAAATTGGGTTGCGAGAGCTTAAGAGTATATTTTGTGGCAGACAATGTAGCACTACTTTCTGCTCGTAAAGGTTATGACCCTCGTACAAATTGGAATGGCGAATCAAATTATAATTATTCGGCATTGCGTAGTATTTCTGGTGGTATAACAATGAAATTTTAATTGATAAAACAAGAAAGCATGAAAAAAATTTTAAAATATACGGCTTTTGCAGCCATGGTAGGATTGTTTAGCAGTTGTTCTGATAGTTTTTTTGAGGCTGAATCTGGTGATATCATTACTAGTGATCAGATGGATGAAGTTGATCCGGTGGCAGGTTTGAACGGTATGTATGCCTATTTGTATAAATTTGATACAATGGGATATGGTGATGAAGCTCAACATTACGATTATGGTTATCATCATATTTTGTTATGTTCGGATTTGTGGGGGCAGGACATGATTCAGTATAGTTCTAAATATGGATGGTATTATACTGATTATCAATTTAATCAGAATTCTAGAGCATACCAATATATTTCTACGTTCTATTTTTGGAACTATTTGTATAAATTAATAAAATCGGCTAATGACGTATTGAAAACAACTACAGATGATTCTAAAAAAGAAGATCGTGGACAGGCTTTAGGTATGCGTGCTTTTGCTTATTTGACTTTGGTACAGATGTATCAGCATACTTATGCAGGTCATGAAAATGCTCCTGCGGTACCTATTGTCCTAGAAACTACCGAGCCAGATGTATTGAGCAATAATCCTCGTGCAAGTGTAAAGGAGGTTTATGATTTGATTAAAAAGATTTAGTGCAGGCACACAGTGATTTATCTTCATACCAACGTTTGAACAGCACTTATATCGACCAAACTGTGATTTCTGGTTTATTGGCACGTATGTATCTGTTAAAAGAAGATTGGACTAATGCTGCCAAATATGCTAAAGAGGCTCGTGCTTCTTATGGAGCACCTGCCGATAAGGCTGAATTGATAGATGAGGGTTATATCGATATGAACAAACATCATACTTGGATGTTTACCTCACATATTACAACGGATGCGGAGATTGTTCAGACAGGTATTGTTAACTTTATCTCCCACATCAGTTCTACCGCTTATGGTTATGTCATGGCTGGAGGAATGTTCAAGAATATTAGTTCTGAATTATACAGTAAAATAGCTGACAATGATATTCGTAAAGGATGGTTTGCGGATAAGGACTTTACTTATGAAGGAGGGCCGATGGGAAGTGTAGCTTTACCTAAATATGCTAATTTGAAGTATATGTGGTATGATTTGGAAGGTAATAATTGCAACGATCTGTGTTATATGCGTGCTGAAGAGATGTGGTTGATTGAAGCAGAAGCTTTGGCTATGGGAGGTAATATTGCCGGTGGTAAATCATTATTAGAAGAATTTGTGAAAACCCGTCAACCGGATTATGTATGTGATGCAACAGATGCAAAAGGAATACAAGATGCCTGTTGGTTACAGCGTCGTATCGAATTTTGGGGTGAAGGCATTGCATGGTTCGATTTGAAACGCTTAAAGAAGCCTATTATTCGTAAATATGAAGGAACCAATCACAATTTGGATGCACAATACGATTTTCCGGCTGAAGATGATATCTTTAGAATTTTGATTCCAAGAAAAGAAATTCAAGATAATAATGGTATTGGCGAAGAGGATAATAATCCAATGCCTAATATTTAATAATTCTCATATTAACTTTTCTATAAAAGAAGGTGTGTCAAAATGCACACCTTCTGTTTTTTACGCACAAAGCCCCGACTTTCACAAGCTGGGGCTTTGTTATTACCTAAAGATTTTGTATCTTTAGGTAATAAGAATTTCACTATGACAAAGATACATTTTCGTTCTTACAATCCCAACCAAACCGTTCTTTTTCCTCAAAGAATTGATGAGGATATTGCAGAAAACGATCCGGTGCGCATGGTTGACGCCCGGTTGAGGGCTTGAATCTTGAAAGTTTCAAGCTGTATAAGGAATGCGGGCGCAGCCCTTACCACCCCAGGATGATGCTCAAGGTCATTCTGTATGCCTATATGAACAACATCTACTCCTGCCGGAAAATTGAAAAGCTCCTTCACCGTGACATCCATTATATCTGGCTGGCCGGATATGAGAAACCGGATTTCATTACCATCAACCGTTTCCGCAACCGGGTGAAGAATGAAATCAACGAGGTGTTTACCCAAACCGTACTCCTTCTCTCTTCCAAAGGCTTCATCAGCTTGAATGTGGAATACATTGACGGGACAAAGATTGAGTCCAAAGCCAATAAGTATACTTTCGTCTGGCGGAAAACGGTTGAGCGGAACCGTGAACGCCTGATGAAGAAGATACATATCCTGCTAGGGCAGATAGACAATGTCATCGCCCAGGAGAACTCATCGGAAAGCAATGAGGAGATTGAGTTCACTCCGGCCATGCTGACTGAAATGGCAGGAGAATTGCGTCAAGCACTCGAACAGGTTCCTGAACCCTCCACGAAAGAGGAAAAGACTGCGTTGAAAAACGCAAACAGCTGAAGGAGTTGGAAGAGCACAGGGACAAGCTACAGGAATACGACAACCGTCTGGACACGCGCAGGACAGGAATTCCTATTCCAAAACGGACAATGACGCTACTTTCATGAGAATGAAGGAGGATGCCATGCGCAACGGACAGACGAAGCCCGGTTACAACCTTCAAATCGGCACCGAAAATCAGTTCATCACCGATTTTGCACTCTTCCCGAACCCTACGGATACACTGACCCTGATTCCTTTCCTGCAATCTTTTTCAAACAGGTATGACCGGATGGCCCATACGGTGGTTGCTGATTCCGGCTATGGCTCCGAAGAGAATTACCGCTTCATGTCCGAAAACGGCATGGAAGCCTACGTAAAGTACAACTATTTCCACATGGAGCAGCGGCCGAGATTCAAACCGGACCCGTTCAAGGCCGAAAACTTCTACTACAATGAAGAACATGACTTCTGCATCTGCCCTACGGGGCAAAGGATGCGGAGGATAGGCACCAGGAATGTGAAAACCGCATCCGGATATGTCAACGAAAATGCACGGTACAGAGCTGTCAGGTGTGAAGGATGTCCCCTGCGATGCCGCTGTTTTAAAGCAAAAGGAAACAGGACGATAGAACTGAATCATAGGCTTAGACAATACAAGCGGAGAGCCAAAGAACTGCTCTGCTCTGAGAAAGGACTGAAACACAGAGGGCAGAGATGCATAGAACCGGAAGCCGTGTTCGGACAAATTAAAAACAATATGAACTACAAACGTTTCCGACATTTTGGAAAGGACAAGGTCTTCATGGACTTTGCCTTCCTAGCCATTGCCTTCAATATAAAAAAGATGTGTGCAAAACTGACAAAAAAGGGTATGAACTGGCTGATTAGACTGTTTTATGAGCTTACAACTGCTGTTTTTAGATGCTGGGAACACATAAATCAAAGAAATCTTCAAAAGATCGCAGCTTAAAGAAAGTGAACAGATGTGTATAGTGATGAACAAAAAAAGAGGTGCATCGTGCATTACGACACACCTCCTTTATAATTATAGCTACAATTATATTTCACTATAAAGTTTAAAGAAATACTTTGATAGTGTCTTTTCATGATAATAAAAGCTTTTCTTACAATTAGTTTTGTTTCAAGCATTCGTTTTATTCCAGTAATAAATATTGTGATATGACTATTGTAATGTTTATTTGATTAAAATAAAATGGAATTTCATTTCATAAATAAATAGAACAATGGCAAATTTAGCGAATTTATATAAATTGGTTTACTTATTTCAGTAGAATAAAGGTAGAAAATTATTTTTATACTTCTCAAACAATTTATATAGTAGAAAAGCAGGCAAAGCGAAGAAAGCTTTGTGTTGATTGTCAGTTCTTTACATAAATAATTAGTTCCGCAA
>SCPP01001645.1_pt1 | contig 18473 bp, 20 predicted proteins | sample 6106811 | NCBI WGS metagenome assembly SCPP01 (sample SAMN10720449, study PRJNA508395) | human gut metagenome | isolation source: Participant 2 stool, 15 month | host: Homo sapiens | collected 2018
TGTTGTTCATCTGGATTATGTCCGTATGCCGGATGTAATCTTGCCTGTCAGCCTATGGAAAAACTTATGGTATAGAGCAGAAAGAAGAGTTGCCGGAATATGACTATTGTTATTGTGATGTCTGCCGTGAATTGTTTAAAGCTAAAACAGGACAGGATCCGTTGGAATTAAAGTATCCGATGGAAAACCAGAGTTGGATCAATTTCCGTCTGGATGCCATCACTCGTGTGGTGGATGCCATTACCAAAGCGGTGAAAGCCGATCATAAAGCTATTTCTGCCGCAGTGTTCCCGGGACCGTCCATGGCTCGCAAGATGGTGCGCCAAGATTGGGGAGAATGGACGCTGGATGCTTATTATCCGATGATTTATAATAAATTCTATTATGAAGGTCCTGAATGGATCGGGCGTTCGGTAAAGGAAAGCGTTGAAACGGTGAATGGGCGTGCCAAGATATATGCCGGACTGATGTTTGGTGATATTAAGGACAATTTTGAAGAGGCGCTGGATGAAGCGTACAATAACGGGGCATCCGGTGTATCCTTCTTTGATGGTCCGGATGAAGAATATTTGCATAAATTCAAAGCTTATCTGGATAAGAGAGGATTTGTGGTGAAGTAACTCCGTACTGTTAGATCCTTATATTAGAGAAATAAATCTCTTTTTAGCGGTCACTTTCGATTTTTATCGTAAGTGGCCGCTTTATTTATCATTTGTTTTTAATGAGTGCGGAAAAGGAATTTATGTGTTCCTTTTTGGTCTTTCTTGGATCTATCTTGAAAATGAATCTGTTAGAATAAAAAAAATGGAGTTCTCTTAGTAAAGAGAACCCCATTCCGCTACAAATGTAGCTATAATAATCAAATACGGAAATCTTTTATTCAGGAATCAGTCTCTGATAAGGATTCTTATAATATTTGTTTGCAAATTATCCATCTCTGATTATATGTAAATATCTTATTGTCAGTAGTATATGTCTTTTTGGGGTTCTCTTACTAGAGACCCCAAAAATATATAAAATAATGTTTGATGGTAACAGAAATAGTATGGAGCTTGAAAATCAAGCGTTCCTTTCAAATCAAGACATAACGGGCGAAGCGCCTAAGTTACTGCTCTGCAGTTCAATCGCTTCTAGCTCAGACCTGGGGTCAAATGAAGGAATCACGCCAATGGCGGGAATAGGAAAAGAATACCCTGAACTCAGCTGGTATTATCTGTATCTTTCCAACAAAGAATTGAAACGCTATATCAGTGTTTTCAGTGGCAGGAAACTGTTCGGCTTCGTACACCATCAGGTACCGTAGAAGAGAGATTTTTTTGCTTCAAGGTGTTTTCTTACACTGCCACCGATCATAGGAAACGTTTCGAGCAATGTGCTTATACCAAAGAGGAATATACCGCTCGCCGTGACTCTGCCGGGTGGTGAAAGAGGCTTTGCTACCGGCTCCACTCAGAAACTGAATACGTTGACGAACGAGAATTGAAGGCAACGGTTGGCTGTTTGTATGTGCCCCCTTTGGGGCAGTTGGAATGTATTCTGTCTGCCATGCTTCCCCGCCAGTATCTGGTGACGGACTATAACACACACCGTGCGGCGGTAATTCCTCAACGTCAGATGGAGGAATTTATCTATCTGTATGAATCCATGCCTTACAATATCGAGCTGATGAACCGGCCTTTGGAGGACTATCTTCAGAAAAAGCAACGAATCCGTATTACCGGTGGTGTCTTTCGGGGGAAAGAGGGATGTATCATGCGTTTGCACCGCAATACAAGGCTGGTATTCGCTTTTGGCAATATGACGGTGGCAGTGAGTTATCTTCATGCGTTTCCGTTTGAAAAAATTGATTAGTTTAATTAAAGCCATCCATACATCCCTTGCAGGACGATGGATAGCAGATAAGACTACAGACGCAACTAAGGTTGCAAGTCTATATATTCAGCTGTGACATGGAAACATGGACAGGCTTTTTGCGGATTCAAGTCATGATGGCCTACAATCAGTGCCTTGGGATAACGTTGATGCAGTTGTTCAATCAGTTTTCTCAGCGTAGCCTTTTGTGCTTTCGTCCGGGTGTCTTTCGGCGTTGTTCCGCCATCATCCAGTCCTGCCTAAACAGATAAAGGCTAAGTCAGCTAAAATAATTGACAATTCAGATTATTGCGATTGAATGTTATCAGTCTTCTTTGTGTTGGCTTTTAAATATTAAGAAGTTAGTAAATACATGATACTTTATAAATAAGTTATGCAAGCAATTATATTAGCAGCCGGAATGGGCAAGCGTTTGGGAAACCTGACCAAAGATAATACAAAATGTATGGTTAAAGTGAATGGCATTCCATTGATAGATCGTGTTTTGGGACAATTATCTCATTTTCCATTGTCAAAAGTCATATTAGTAATCGGTTATAAAGGCGAAAAATTAAAAGAATATTTAGGTTTTGATTATCAGGGATTACCTATTCAATATATCGAAAATTCCATTTATGACAAGACAAACAATATCTATTCACTTTCTTTGGCGAAAAAGGAACTTCAAGAGGATGATACATTGCTGATTGAATCTGACTTGATTTTTGATGATACTTTGTTCCCGATGATATTGAATGATCCTTATCCCAACTTGGCTTTGGTCGCCAAGTATGAAACTTGGATGGACGGTACCATGGTTCGTTTGGACGATGAAAACAACATTGTAAATTTCATTCCTAAGAAAGCTTTCAAGTACAGTGATGTGGATTGTTATTACAAGACGGTCAATATCTATAAGTTCAGCAAGGAGTTTTCACGTACCCATTACGTTCCATTTTTGGAAGCCTATACGAAAGCGTTGGGTAACAATGAATATTATGAACAGGTCCTTCGGGTAATTACCTTGCTGGATAAGTGCGAGTTGAAGGCTTTGCCGTTGGACGGGCAGAAATGGTATGAGATAGACGATGTTCAGGACTTGGACATTGCGGAGACCCTTTTTGCGAATTCGGTCACCAAATTGTCCCGTTACCAGAAACGCTATGGAGGATATTGGCGTTTTCCTGCTTTGCTGGATTATTGCTATTTGGTTAACCCCTTTTTCCCTACCCAACGTATGCGTGACGAAATCAAGGCAAACTTTGATGTCCTGCTGACGGAATATCCCTCAGGAATGTCTGTCAACAGCCTTTTGATAGGGAAATATTTTGGGGTGAACCCAGATTATGTTTGTGTGGGCAATGGTGCTGCAGAACTAATAAAGAGCCTGATGGAATATTTGCCGGGTACCATAGGTGTGATATATCCCACATTCGAAGAGTATCCTAACAGATGTAACAAGCAGGAGGTGGTTGTCTATATTCCTTCCAATCCTGATTTCTCCTATAGGGCTTCGGATGTCATGTCTTATTATTCGGACAAGAAGATAGATTCCTTGTTGATAGTCAATCCTGATAATCCATCCGGCAATTTCATTCCATATACCGAGCTTCTTTCCTTGTGCGAATGGGCAGGTTTCCGCTCCATCCGTCTGATAGTGGACGAATCTTTTGTTGATTTTGCGGAGGATGGCCTGAACAGTTCCTTGCTGTATAATGAAATTCTAGAACAATATCCTCACTTGGTGGTGATGAAGAGTATTTCCAAGTCCTATGGCGTTCCCGGACTGCGTTTGGGGGTATTGGCAAGTTCCGATAAGTCGTTGGTCGCTTTCCTCAAAAAGGATGTTTCCATTTGGAACATAAATTCATTTGCAGAGTTTTATATGCAGATATTCGGTAAATATGAATCGGACTACAAGAAAGCGTGCGGCAAGTTCTTGCAGGAACGTAACCGTTTTTTTCTTTCTTTGCAGGATATATCATTTTTGCGTGTGATTCCTTCTCAGGCGAACTATTTCTTATGTGAGATTACCGGTAAATATACTTCTGCCGAGTTGAGTAGGTTGCTTTTGGATCGGAATATCCTGATAAAGGATTGCGGGACGAAGAAAGCTTTTGGAGGAAAGAATTATATCCGTATAGCGGTGAAGAATAGGGATGAAAATAATCGTTTGATTAGCATTTTAGCCAGTTTTGATCTCTAGTGAAAGACTGCATCTTTAATTTTTTCTAATAGATAAGAGTCTTCTTTACTGTATAAACAGATGATTGCTTAGCTTATGTCAATAAAGAAAAATTTTCTATATAATATACTCTTAAATATCTCAAACATAGCTTTCCCAATAATTACAATTCCATATGTAAGTCGGATTTTAGGCGTTGATCAGATTGGAGAATTCAGTTTTGTAACAACCTTGGTTGAATATTTTGTGTTATTTGCGGCTTTAGGCAAGACGCTTTTTGGAAGTAGAGAAATAGCTAAATTAAAAGACAATAAACGATCTTGTAATCGATTATTTAATCGGTTGTTTACAATAAATATTATTTCATCGATATTTGTGTCATTTATTTTTTTATTATCTCTGTTTGGCATTCAACAATTGACCGAAATAAGGTGTTTGCTGTTCATAGCAGGAATTCCTCTTTATTTTTCAGCATTAGACATAAATTGGTTTTATAGTGGATTGGAGAAATTTAAATTGATTTCCCTCCGTTCCGTATTTGTAAAATTAGTTTTATTGATAGGATTGTTATGTTTAGTGAAAAACAAAAGTGATTTAATTATTTACGTACTACTTAACTCTCTGACTTTTTTAATTAATTATATAATAAACATCTACTTTTTTATAAAAGAAGGATTCTCTATTCGATTGGATTTAAGCGACTGTAAAGTAAATTTAAAAGGACTCGTTTTATTTTTCTTCTCTTCCCTTGCTATGCAGATTTATTTGATGATAGATACAGTAATGTTAGGATTTATGTCTTCATTCTATGAACTGGGCATATATTCATCAGCAATAAAATCTGTTAGAATACTAATGCCTATTATGACATCTTTGGGAATGGTTATGCTACCTCGTTTGTCTTATTGCAACAATATAGGCAATGTCGTTGAATATAGAAAAATGTTGGATTGTGCTTTTGACGTTATTAATTTTTGCTCTTGGCCATTAATGGCTTATTTCCTTTGTATTGCTGATTTGTTTATTCTATTCTTCTTTGGTCAGTCTTTTGGGGAAGCTACATTGCCCCTAAGAATATGTTCAGTATTATTTGTAGTCAGTAACTTTTCTTATTTTTTAGGGATACAGGTAATGACAACAGCTTCTTTTGAATCAAGATATTTGATTGCAACAGTCTGTGGCGTCATCTTTAATCTTTTATTTAATGTTATATTAATACCTTCCATGGGAGCTCGTGGTGCTGCGTGGGCTTCTGTAATAGGTGAAATAATGGTTTCTGCTACATGTGTTTATTATGTATATAAATTGAAGTTATATTCAATAAGTTGGCGGTGCTTAAAAAAATCGTGTTGTGCTTCATTTATTTTTCCTTTGGTCTATGTCTGTATGTTTTTGGGGAGTATGGAAAAGAATTTTTTATGGTTCATTCTTTATTCTTTTATAGCATGGGTAGGGTATATATTGATCCAATGCAAATTAAAGAATTCTGTATGCATGTATATATTTTCAACAATAACAAAATATGTTTAGGTTTTTATTGAATTTTATAGGTTTTCTGTTATCTTTCGTTTTTACAGAGAAAATTATGCATGAAGTATGGCATCTGAGAAATGTAATATATTCTTCTATTGTAAGATGTCATTTCAAATCAATAGGAAAAGGTGGGCGTTTTTGTTATCCATTAATTTTAAATGGTGGAAAGAATATTTTAATAGGTGACAAATTTAGTTTGCGTGAACGGGGGCGGATAGAAGCGATAGATTTATATCAAGGCGTAAATTATACTCCTTCAATAATTATTGGTGATAATGTAGCAATGGGGAATGATGTTCATATAGGCGTAATAGGACAACTTAAAATTGGTAATAATGTACTGTTGGGAAGTCATATTTTTATTTCTGACCATTCTCATGGCAAATTAAATAAAACAGATATAAAAAAGGTAGCAATTGAGCGCAGATTATATTCTAAGGGTAATATTATAATAGAGGATAATGTTTGGATAGGAGAAGGGTGTGTTATTTTACCTAATGTAAAGATTGGACAAAACAGTGTAATTGGTGCAAATACAGTTGTTACAAAAGATGTACCTCGAAATTCAATTGTTGTAGGAAATCCAGGTCGAGTGATTCGCCAAATTGAATAAGAATAATTTCTTATGAATTTAACTCTACTTTTTTTTCTATTGTTATTGGGCGTATCCTGTTCATTTTATACTCCCCATAGGTGGTATAATAAAATATATTGGATAATAGCTGCCATGCTATCTGTTGTTATAGGATTACGTGATTTTTCTGTTCAAGATACTGAAAACTATGCAGCTTTATATTCGGGAATTACCGCTTTTGATTTGTCTTCTATCTCGCTATTTTCATTTGAACCGGGTTTTCAATATTATACGCATTTTTTAAAAAAGATTGCAGGAGGAAATCTTAATGGCTATTTCTTTCTCTTAGCATTGACTAATTATGTATTCATTTATTTCGCATTAAATAATTGGGGAAAATGGCATACTCCAGATAATAAAAAGCTAAATTCAGTTTTATTCTTGGTTCTCTATAGTTCATTTTTTGGAATGTTTTACAATGCCATAGTTGTCAGAGCTGGGCTTGCATTATCGATTTTACTATTAGCAACCTCTCTTTTATCTAAGTCACAGCTTAATTATAAAGATTTGTTTTTTGCAGGATGTTTTTTTGTTGTTGCATTGTCTTTCCATTATTCTTCTTTTTTAGGTATTGTTGCCTGTGTTATATATAGGATAGGGGGACGAAAATCTTCTAAAATATATATTATTATTTGGAATCTATTGTTTTTGATATTTATTTTACGTTTAAGTCCTTATGTCGTTTCTATATTGTTGGGGGGCATTATATCTGTATTTGGGATGTTTGATGGTACAGATTTAGCTAAATATTCCTATTATCTAGACGAACTATATAAACTAACGTATGCAATTCCGTATAGAGGTGTTTTTTATTTTGTGATCGGATGGTTTTTTATCCATTATAAGACAAATAATATTTTATATTATAAAGCTTTAAATGTTTATTTAGTAGGTTTGTTAGGAACTGCCTTGTTTTATTCTATAGAGCAAATTTCACGTATCACCGATTATTTCCTAATTTATTCTATCTTCCTTTTATACATTTTGTTTGAAAGATATTTAGATAGAAAATCAGGTGCTTTATTATACTTATGTACTGTAACCATTCAGTTTGTTTTTTTTATTAGAATTATATATGATGCATAAGAGAGTTTCTGTTATTATTGTAACCTATAATTCAGAGAAACACATTTATGATTGTTTATCTTCAATTTATCGTTATAATGATATTGGAGATTTATTAGAAGTTATAATTGTAGATAATAATAGTTGCAATAAAGATTTGATGTTTGAGTCTATTAATCGATTATATCCTCAAACTAAATTGATAGATAATCCTAAAAATGGTGGTTATGGTCAAGGTAATAACATGGGAGTAAAGAATAGTTTGGGAGATATTATTCTGATAATGAATCCAGATGTAAGAATGGTAGAGCCTTTGTTTAAAAAAGCGGTAAACTATTTTGATTCTAATAAGGAAGTAGCTTTATTGGGAATGAAACAGTGGTATAACAAAGGAAAAGAAGGTTTATCGTTTGATGTTGACCCTTCATATTCATTTTTGCATCCTTTTTTATGCGCTATAAAATCTCGTATATATAATAAATTATCTAAGTTTGATAACCGCGATATGTATATAAATGGTTCGTGTTTTTTTATTTGCAAGCAGCCATTTGTAAAAATAGGCATGTTTGATGAAAAGATTTTTATGTATTGTGAAGAGAAAGACTTGAATCGAAGGTTGAGAAACAGTGGATATGAAATAACTTTTGACAAGAATATGAATTATTTCCATTTAGCAGGAGAAAGATCTTTTTCTTATGATGAGTTTAGAATGACGTTAGATTCAGAGTTGTATTATTATCGTAAAAATAATTTGGATGAGATAGAATGTCTCGAAAAGAGGATTTCATTGTTTGAGTTTGTGTATTTCTTTAATAGAATAAGATTGAAGAATCAGATTAATTTAAATTTTTATAAAGCTGTTCATGAATGTAAACGTCGTATTGATGAAATAAAAAAGCGGTAAGTTATGTATAACATTCCTATTCTATTTATTATTTTCAAACGCAAAGATGTTGCGCTTAAAAGTTTTGAATCTATTCGTAAGATACAACCTAAAAAACTCTATGTTGCTGGTGATGGTCCCCGTTCTTATATACAAGGTGAAGCCAAGAAAGTGGAAGATACTCGGCAGGCTATTTTGAAAGCGGTAGATTGGGATTGTGAGATTCATACTCTATTTCAAAAAGAGAATCTTGGTTGTTGTGTGGGAGTTTATTCTGCCATAAATTGGTTGTTTGATAATGAGGATAAAGGTATTATAATAGAAGATGATTGTGTGCTCCGAGATTCTTTTTATCCTTTTGCGGAAGAATTGTTGGTGCGTTATAAGGATGATTACCGTATTGGAATGATTGACGCAGCTAATTATCGACAAAATATATCCATTCCACATTCTTATGGATTTAGCAGATATAAATCCACTAACGGATGGGCTACTTGGAAACGCGCATGGAAATTGATGGATTTGAATATGAATTGGCGAGAGAGTGCTTATGAAGATTCGATCATAAGGAATATGGGATATAAGGCAAAGGATGTACGCTATTGGAAATATCGTATGAAGGCTATCGATTGCAATGATGTGAGTGCATGGGACTGGCAATGGTATTTTACCATGGCAGCTCATAATATGCTTGGCATTTATCCTCAATATAGCCTGATAACGAATATAGGTTTTGGGGCTGAAGCAACACATACTTCTCAAGGAAACATTCCTTCTTGTTATATTTCTCATAAGGATATAGAATTCCCTTTGAACCACCCGCAATATGTGGTTCCTTATATACCATTTGAAAAGGCTTTTTATCATAGTAACAATACATTGTTTAATAGGATCAAGCAACTGTTCCCGTTTGTGTGGAAGAATGCTGTTAAGAAAATTATTAGGAGGTAAATTATGCCTAGTGTTATGACTTCTCATGGGGCTATTCGTTATAAGACCATTCCTCTTTTTCCAGGTGTAAAGCGTATTGATAAGGAAATCGCATTTGAAAACTTATGTCTTCTTAAATCTATATTGGATGCTAACGGGATTAAATTTCAGCTAGCTTTCGGAACTCTGTTGGGAGTTGTTCGTGAACATGATTTTATAGACCATGACGAGGATATTGATCTTGCTTTTCTCGATGAAGACCGTAATGCTCTTTGGAATATATTGCCTGACTTGATGAAAATGGGATTTCGAGTTTGTCGTTATGATAGACGAGATCTTCTTTCTGTTATGAGAAAAGGCGAATATATTGATTTCTATTTTTATCGTCCTTGGCAGGAAGGATATAGGATTTGTTCAGGTTGGGTAAATGTAGAAAAGCATCTTATAAATACAGCTCAAATAGAATTTAAGGGAATATCTTTTCCTGTTCCGTTAGATTATGAAGAGTATTTGGTGGGGGAGTACGGCGCAGATTGGCGCATTCCGTTACAATGGAATAATTATCAAATGCCCAAATGGAAAATTGCAATGTTTAATGTAAAAGAGCATTTAAAAGATGTTTTGCCCGATTGGCTTTTTTCTTTAATTGCAAAAAGATCAGAAAGAGCATTATATACTAAATGCTGCATGAGATTGAATAAAAACTTAGGACAATTATTACCACAAATAGAAGAATGACAATCTCTCTCATTACCGTCACTTACAACAGCGGCAACACACTTTTTTCCACCCTTCAATCTGTCCTTTCTCAAACTCACCTTGATATAGAATACATCATTGTAGATGGTGTTTCCAAAGACCACACAATCGATGTCCTCAAGGAATACGAACCGAAGTTTAACGGGCGTTTAAGATGGATCTCCGAACCGGATAAAGGACTTTATGATGCCATGAACAAAGGAATCAGGATGGCTACCGGTGATGTGGTGGGCATTCTTAATTCGGATGATTTCTTTACCGGAAAAGATGTGCTGGCACAGGTGGTACGGGCTTTTGAAACGGATGACCGCTTGGCAGCCGTTTATGGTGATGTTCATTTTGTACATCCGGATAAGTTGGATAAATGCGTCCGCTATTATTCTTCGAAGGTGTTTAAAAGGAAACTGATGCGTTTTGGTTTTATGCCTGCTCATCCTTCCTTTTATTTGCGAAGGAAATATTTTGGAAAGTTCGGTTGTTATAAGACGGATTATCGGATTGCAGCAGATTTTGAGTTTCTACTTCGAGTGATTTATAAAGGCAATATCAGCATAAAATACTTGCCGATAGATATGGTGACGATGCGAATGGGCGGAGTCAGTACTTCGGGAGTAGTTTCACACAAATGGATTATGAAAGAGCATCTACGTGCGTTCCGTGAAAATGGCATTTATACCAATGTGTTTCTTTTGGGAATTAGGTATATATATAAGGTGGGGGAACTTTTGCTGCATAAATCAGTAAGCCGTTAGGAAAATCTGCATTTTATTGGGAAAACAGGAAGCTATTTCTTTTCCTTGCAAGAAACATCAGTTATAAGAAAATGAAGAGTACAATAGAAATTATATCTATTCTAAAAAGATTGAAAAAGGATTCCGCTTATAAATATGGAATTAAACCTTTTGGGATTTTTGGCTCATTTGCTTGGAATCAACAGGATGAGGCAAGTGATTTGGATGTATTTGTCACTCTTCAGAAATCTGATTTTTTACTTTGGAAAAGATAAAAGAGGAGTTGGAGAAACTTATGCATTTCAAAATTGATATAATAAATTTTAGGGATTCGTTTAAACAATATATATTGATACTTCGGGTGTATTCCGCAAGTCAATTATTCAAATAACTTTTATTACTTTGTCTTGTAAAGATCTATTTATGAAGGTTTTATAAGCTTTATGTGCTTCCATAGGCAGCATTCATTTTATTCTAGACTTAAAAAACAAGCTGATTTATTATGTTGAATATTGTAGTAGTATTCTGCGGTTTTCTGATAGCCGTAGTCCTTGCCCGTATCATTATTCCCCGTATTTTAATCATTTCTCTTCGTAAACGTCTGTTTGATACTCCGGACGCACGGAAGGTGCACAAAAGACCGGTATCTCGGCTGGGTGGAGTTTCTTTTTTCCCCGTTATCCTGTTTACTGGCACTTTTCTGATAGGGATCTGTTATATGACAAGATGGGTCTCCTTGGTGGACATAGCGCGGCATTGGGTACAAATTCTGTTTATGTGCACGGGGTTGACCTTGCTGTTCATTGTGGGTATTGCGGATGATTTGATAGGGGTTCGCTATCGTCAGAAGTTTCTGGTACAGTTGATTGCCGCTTCTATGTTCCCGTTGGCAGGATTGTACATCAATGATTTTTATGGGCTATTCGGTATTCATGCGGTTTCTCCTTTCATCGGTGTTCCTCTTACCTTGGTGCTCGTGATTTTTATCACCAATGCAATCAACCTAATAGACGGCATTGACGGTCTGGCATCGGGACTGAGTATGGTAGCATTGTCCGTCTTTGGCACACTGGCTGTCATTGATGACAGATGGATGAGTGCATTGCTGGCTTTTACTACCGTGGGAGTGTTGCTTCCGTTCTTTTTTTATAATGTATTTGGAAATGCGGACAGGGGACGGAAAATCTTTATGGGAGATACAGGAAGTCTTACCTTGGGCTATATATTAAGTTTCCTGGCAGTGCAATACACTATGAATACGTATGAGGCGGGTATTAATTATGAAGGTGCCATATTGATATCTTTCAGTGTATTGTTAGTTCCCTGCCTGGATGTGGTAAGGGTGGTTCTAGGCCGTGTACGTCGTGGCAAAGACCCCTTTATGCCGGATAAGACACATATTCATCACAAGTTTCTTGCCATGGGATTCACACCGCGTAAAGCGATGATTTCCATTCTATGCATTTCGTTTTTGTTTTGTGCCTCCAATGTGTTTCTGGTAAGCTATCTGAACAATACGGTGCTGTTCCTCTGTGATGTGGCCGTATGGACACTGATGAATCTTTATATCAGTAAGTTGATTTCACGACGCAATATTTCCCAAATATGATTGTTCCTTCTTTCCGCCTTTATCATTTTGCAGTAAAACTGATATGGAAACGTATGCTGGCCCTTACCCTGCTGTTTTGGCTGGGGGTGGCAGGAGTATACTATGCGGTAAACGAGATGCCTGTCTGGCAGGAATATGGTTGGTGGCTGCCATTGATGGTGGGTAGCACTTACTTTCTCTTTATGGACGTAAAATTGATGTTGATGATGATGAAACATGAAGAGAAAAAGAAGTGGAAGCGGTATCGGTTAAAAAATAAGTTCGAAGAATGAGGAATATGAAAATAGGAAGATGTTGTCTTGCCGGTTTGTTTTTGTGGATAGTACAGGGGGCAACGGCTCAAATAAATTATGGCACGACGGGATTGATGAATCTTCCTACTGCCGACATGCAGCGTGACAAGACTTTTATGGTAGGTGGTAACTGGCTGAATCATCATGCTACAGTACCCCGTTGGTGGTATGATACATGGAACTATTATATCAATATAACTATTTTTCCTTGGCTGGAAGCCGGATATCTGTGTACTGGTCATAAGGCAGTTCCTACGGATTATGGCAATAACTCCGGCTATTGGGTGCCATCTACGTATGGCAAGTTCACCAATCAGGACCGTTCTTTTCATTTTCGCTTACGGGTGTGGAAGGAAGGTTGGTGGAAACCATGGACGCCTCAAGTGGTGATAGGTGCCAATGATGCGATAGGTGATTCGGCGAATGGTGGTTCCCTATCCAATCAGCAGAATCAAGACTATGGTAATGGCTTTTGGAATCGTTATTATCTGGCAATAACCAAACATGTCAATTTTGATAATATAGGTACGTTAGGTGCGCACATATCGTGGATATACAGCAATCGTTTCGACAATAAACTGAATAATCCTGCTATGGGCGTGAACTTTGTTTCCATTTGAAAGAGGATGATTCATGGATAAGAAAAGCTGTTAATGGTGTCAATTTAATGGCTGAGGTTGTTCCTGGTTATACAGATGTGAAAGAGGACTTGACATTCAATCCCAATGGACCGAAATATCAAATGAATGTAGGTATGGAATACAGCTTTTGGAAAGACTACATCAACGCTGTAATAGAATTGAACCGTTGCAAATACTTCTCCGGCGGCATTTATTTCAAGATTCATCTGAAATGATAAAATAAATTATTCTATTAGGTAAGCAGTCAAAAATTGGCTCATAATTGAAACCTCTATCTTCTCTGCGAACAAAAATTTTAGAATTTATGTATAGCAGTGAAGATCTTGAAAGATTTTACTTTCAATACCAGACCGAGGCTTTGCCTCATGGAGAATCTCTCCAATCGTTTTGTGTTAAGAACAAAGTTCCTTATAACATCTTTCAGAAATGGTACAGGGATACCCGGAAAAAAGTAGTTGAAGTCCAGGTTGATGGTGCTCCTGTAATCGGTCATGAGGAAAAATCCAGTGCCATTGATCAACCTCAACCGGTATCACCAGGCAGAACTGATCACCCTGTTCGTATTTGGGTTGAGATTCGTATCAGCAATGGCTTGCATTTGTCCCAAAAGAATTTAAGCTACCCGGATTTGGTTCGTATGGTAGAGAAGCTGGAGGGGTTATGTTGAGTGTTACCGGTCTGAATCATTTTTATTATGTCCGTGATTTTACCGATATGCGTTGTAAACACAGCCGTGTGCTGTCTGTCATTCGTGAACGGCTTCACCGTGAGCCCAATGATGGAGACGTCTTTATAGTCATGTCTCGCAATCGCAGAATAGTCCGTATGTTTTCATTTGATAATCGTTCATATAGTCTGTTCGAAAAGAAGTTTGTGGCAGGCTATCAGTTCATGAAGGTGGAGCGGAACGGGGCAGATACTGTTTATCGGATTGCCTGGAAGGACGTGGTTTTGATTCTTGAGAATCCTATAGTTAAAACATTACAAATCAGATAATCAATCTATTTATCCACTTGCAGTTTTGCGATTGTTTTATTACCTTTAATGTTGTAAATCAAATGTTTAAGTATGATCGATCTGCAAGATATAATTACAACAAAACGAGAGTTGTTGAGTAGGAAACCTACTCACGCAACCCTATAAATTATAGTGCAGGTATGGCAGAGGATCAGAAAGAGCGATACATACAATACCTTGCCGAACAGAATCAGGATCTCAGGTAGACAGGTGATGCCATGAAGCTTCTTTTCGAGGATTTTATGGCTCAGATGAAAGAACTGAAGGATCAGATGTCATCCATGGAATCGAAACATGCTGACCTTGAGAATCGGTTGTCAGAAGAGCATAAACTTCGCAAATCGGCTGAACGTAAGATTAAATCACTTCAGGAAAGACTTGATTATGCCCATCAGGAACGTTTTGGTGATAGACGTCAAAAGATCAAATCTAAAGCTAAGCCGGGTGATTCAGACCGCCGGAAGGAGAAGGATGATTATGATGGAACCGATGATACGCTTCGTACGGATTCAGTTGGTCATGCTCCATCTCAAGAGGTAAAAGAGTCTTCCAAGAAAGAGCGTGATTTATCCAATCGCCCTGACGGTTATAAAAGGATGGGAGTAGTTGGAGAGGCGATAGAGCATCCTTCCGATTTGACAAAGTTTCCCGGTCGCATCATTGAAAGAAGAATGGTACGGGTATTCAGTTTTCGTACTTTCTTGACGGAAGAATGCTTCGAGATGGTTCATTATGCAGAGCCTGGTAAAAAGCCCAAGTGGGGTTATTTCCCTTCCGAAGGTCATCCTGAGGTAGTAACCAATATTGAAGGCACTAAGGCTTCTCCTGAATTTCTGCAGGCTATTGCCTATGAAGTTTATGTAAAGAATGTGACTTTTGGTCTTCTTCACCAATGGCTGACAGATATGGGCATGACCATTTCTAAAAACACGTTGCGCAACTGGCTTACGAAAGGGCAAGACATACCTGGACGAACTGGTTTGTGTATTGAAGTCTATAGCTTTGGAAAAAGATTCGATTGTGAACTGCGATGAGACCTGGTGTAAAGTGCGCAAATACGATCACTATAAGAAGTGCTACATTTGGGTTCTGGTCAACAAGGCTCAGAAAACAGCCATTTTCTTCTATGAGAATGGCTCGCGTGGTCGTGATGTACTAACAGACTTTTTGGGCGATGCAGAATTGAAGAGTATTATGTCCGACGGATACAATGCTTATGTATTTATCGGCAATGAGCTGAAATCAGGCCGGTTTAAAGATACTGTACACCAAGTTTGTATGTCACATGCCAAGAACAAGTTTGTCAAGGCTTCCAATCAGGGTAGTGAACCGAATGCAGAACGCTTTTCCGAAATTTTAAAGGAGTTCTTTATGAGGGATCGTAAATACGATGATGCCGGATTAACTCCAAAAGAAAGGTTTCAAGAAAGGCAAAGCCTGGCAACGAAGGAACTTCTGATAGAGTTGCGCAGCTTGTTAGATAGTGAACTGACAAAGGATTCAGAATTTAGAAGTCAGTATTATAAGAAGCTCTCAATTATCTGAACCGGTTCTGGAAAGAGATCTTTGCTTACTTGGATGATGGTGAATTACCAATAGACAACAACCTGGCTGAGCGAACCATTCGAAAGCTGACTACTCAACGCAACAATTCACTTCATTATGGTAGTGATGCTGGTGCTGAGATGGCGGCAACCTATCACAGTGTGATAGGAACGGTAAAGCTTCATGGCAGTTCTATCTGGAACTTCATCGGAACTTTTTTCAAAAATATCTTTAACGGGTGCAGGGATTATGTTAACATGGTTCCTGACAAAATCACTTTGGCTACAAGCCAATGTTAAATTCACAAGACTAATTAATTAACAAAACTCAGTTTAGGGCACTGAAAAGTGCCCTTTCGAAGGGGTATGCCCTAAATTGAGTGCTTACATAAAAAAACTAAAATATAATTGCTTCATTATTGGATAAGCGGAATATAATTTGTTTCTTTGTCATACAATATATTAAGCTAATACCATTATGCAAAAAAATGAGATTATCCATTCCATTCGTGAAACGGCTCGTCAGGTGATGCCTTCAGGGAGTCGTGTCATTTTATTCGGTTCTCAGGCTCGTGGGGATGCACATCATGAGTCCGATTGGGATATTCTTATTTTATTGGACAAATCTCGCATATATAATGAAGATTTTGACCGTGTAGCTTATCCACTGGTTGAATTAGGTTGGAAAATCGGTGCGGATATCAATCCATTGATATATACTTATACAGATTGGCAAAGACGGAGTTTCACTCTTTTTTATAAGAATGTAGAACAGGAGGGAATTGAATTATGCCACTAAGTATAGAAGAAAAGAAATCTATTATTGCTTACCGTGTTCAAAAGGCTGATAGCGTTTTTATTGAAGCTTCGGACAATGCTACCATGAATCATTGGAATTTGGTTGCAAATCGTTTGTATTATGCTGTCTTCCACATGGCTTCCGCATTATTGATAGATAAAGGTTTTACATCTAAGACCCATAGCGGTGTAATTTGTTTGTTGGGGCAGGAATTTGCAACTAAAGGGGTTGGACAAAGATGAGATGCGTTTGGTCTCTCGTTTACAGAATATGCGTCATGCCGGTGATTATGATGACATGTTCGATTGGGCTGAAGAAGATGTAAAACCTCTTTTTAACCGAACTGAACTTTTAATCAAAAAGATGAAAAGTTTATTATCGTTGGTGGAATAGTATGTTTCATTTTGTTAATCTTACCCTTCTTCATAATATCGGATTGGCATGGGCCAATCGTTGAGAAATCGCTTAAATTATTAGCTCAAATGTTTTTTAGGCACTTTTCAGTGGCTAAAATCAAATATTTACAATTCAATCTTACGATACATCCCAAACCCCAGTGAATACAGGAGATAAGGACTATTGCCATAGGGGTTGGATACTTATAATATGACGGTTACCGTTCGTTACCTTTATTCTTTTCCGTTTTGCGGACTTCCCGTAGTGAAGGTGGGGATAAACTTTGACTCGGAAAGTCACACTTTGAGTGATTGGATTATAGAGGGATAGACAATAATAGGTCCTGTCTGAATTCGGTGGAGGAACAGTTCATAACCGCCGATAAAATAAATTTATAAAGATAGAATATTTACTATAGGCTGTATGCGATAACGTATGCGGCCTTCCTTGTTTTTGTTGTCGGTAGCGACTGGCATCCGTATAATGTATTGCAAGAACGATTGTCTTCGTGACTACCAGCAGGAGATGAAGCTCAGGCTCTTTGAAGAGTGGGAGCTTCACCGGAGTGTGATGGTACAGATGCCTACAGGCACGGGAAAGACAACCTGCTGGCTGCCATAGTGAGGGAGTTCTTGTGTGGTTCCGGTAGCCGGGTATGGATTGTGGCGCATCGTCGGGAACTGGTGGAGCAGATAGAGGAGACGGTTTCCCGTTATGGAATGGGGAGGGAGGACGGAAGTGTGAGGGTGATGTCCATCCAGTGGTTGTCACGAAACCGGAAGATTGTGAACGGACAGCCGGATTTGATTGTTATTGACGAGGCACATCATGCCCTGGCAGAAACTTATCGGGAGCTTTGGAAGAGTTATCCGGAGGCGAGGAAATTGGGTATGACCGCTACCCCCTGTCGGCTGAACCGCAAAGGATTCACGGATTTGTTTGATACCCTGATTACCTCATGGAGTATTGCGGAATTTATCGGGAGGGGCTGGTTGTCGTCCTTTGACTATGTGTCCATCCGTGCGAACAGCAGGGAACAGCGGCTGATTGACTCGCGAAGAAGGTGCGGACGGGGATTACCAGGTGAAGGAAATGAATGCGGTGCTGAACCGGGAAACCGGTATCCGCCAATTGTATGAGAGCGTCCGTCGATATGCCGCTGGGAAGAAAGGGATAGTCTATGCCGTGAGCATCGCACACGCCCGACAGATTGCGGCTTATTACAGCCTGCATGGCGTGGAGTCTGTTGCTATCGACAGCAGGACCCCCTGCTCTGGAACGCAAGGAACTGGTAGAGGATTCAGCGAGGGAAAGATCAGCGTGTTGGTCAATGTGGATATTTTTCCGAAGGTTTTGACTGTCCCGATGTGGAGTTCGTGCACGTCCCATCACGTTGGCGAAATACCTGCAACAGGTGGGACGGGGCTGCGGAAGTCGGATAATAAGGAATCATGTATGATAGATATGTGGGCTTGCACCCGGATATTCGGTCTGCCCTGTCCGTGACCGTGACTGGGAGGCGATGTTCGAAGGACGGATGGCGGAAATGCTCAGCCCTGACACGGATGGAGAACAGCGGGTTGTCTGTGTCTTGCTCTCTATC
>SCPP01000424.1_pt1 | contig 18437 bp, 32 predicted proteins | sample 6106811 | NCBI WGS metagenome assembly SCPP01 (sample SAMN10720449, study PRJNA508395) | human gut metagenome | isolation source: Participant 2 stool, 15 month | host: Homo sapiens | collected 2018
AGAACTAAAGAAGATGACGAACGGTTTGAACGAAATCTTTTAACGATTTTGGACAGGGGATAAAGTATGAATAAACAAAGAAATACTTGATTATTTAAAAGAAAAAATGTATTGCACGAAGTAACCGAACACAAAGTGGTTTATAATATGGAAGAAGTGTCGCAGATTGATATTCCTTATCCAGAGCGGAGGCGAAAAATCTTTGTCAGAGATGATAAGAAAAGAAATTATTATCTTATAACCGTAAAGCCGATAAAAGGTTAATTTAAAGAAGTTTAGAAAGGAAAATAATACTCGTGCTTTAAAACTTTGCGTCGAGGACGAGTTGAAAAGTATAATGGATTGTGATACCGGGCGGTTACACCGTTCGGACTGTTAAATGATAAAGAGTTAAAAGTGAAATTTTTATAGATAAAGAATTTGCAAAAACAGGACACTTAATAGCCGTACATCCGAATGATAATACCGCAACAGTGTATTTAAAAGCAGAAGATTTAATTGATATATAATAAAAGAACACGGAAATCAAGTTGGTGTTATTACATTATAGAATTGCCCATAATTTTTATATCTGAAATTAAAAATAAAAGGAGTACATCGTACTTCCTTTTTGTTAACGACGGATGAGGCTCGAACTCGACCTCCAGCGTGACAGGCTGGCGTTCTAACCAACTGAACTACCGGGCCAACTCTTGACTGCTTGACTATTATAACTTATATTTAGACAAATGTCAATAGTTTTTGAAAAAAATAAAAAACTTTTCAAAATATATTTTACACAAAAATCGGAATTAAAAATTGACACAAAGCAAAAATAAGGTTATACTATATATAGGACTAAAAATGATAGGATTGATGAATGACAGCATTGGCTAAGACAATCGAAACATTACTTGAAAACAAAAATATTCATCACTTCGAGATGTACTTTCGTCAATGAATGAGGCGGATATAGCGGCAATGTTTTCAGAGGTTTCTTCGGACAGTTTACCGCTTTTATTTAGACTTTGCCGAAAGATTTGGCGGCGGATACATTCGCACTTATGGACACCGATGAGCAAGAGCTTTTTGATACGCGGTTTTCGGATAATGAAATCAAGGAAGTATTTGATGAGCTTTACGTTGATGACGCGGCGGATATAGTTGAGGACCTGCAAATGTGGTGAAACGTATTCTTAAAATACAGAGCCTGATATGCGTCAGATGATAAATGAGATATTGAAATATCCGAGGACAGTGCCGGAAGTCTTATGACGACCGATTATATCAGTCTTAGACCGAAAATGACAATCAGTGACGCAATCAAACGTATAAGACGTACAATCAATGAGGCTGGAAACGATTTATACTTGTTATGTCACTGATGACAACAGAAAACTGTTGGGATATTTGTGTAAAAATCTTTTGCTTGCCGAGCCGAATGAAAAGCGTGCGATATAATGGATAAGACCATAATATGCGTATATACTTTGAGCGATAAAGGACGTTGCAAAGGATATGAATAAATACGACTTTGTAACAATGCCTGTTGTTGATGACGAGGGCAGACTTGTCGGTATCGTAACCTTTGACGACGCAATCGACGTTATGCAGGACGAGGCAACAGAGGATATCGAAAGAATGGCGGCTATCAATCCAACGGAGGAATCGTATTTCAAAACGTCTGATTTTAAACACGCCAAAACAGAATTTTGGCTGTTGATACTGATGTTGTCGGCGGCGATAACGGGAACTCTTTTGACAAAATATGAGGATGCGTGCGGCGATACCTGCACTTGTATCGTTTATTCCTATGCTTATGAGCACGGGTGGTAACTGTGGTTCGCAAAGCTCAACAATGATAATTCGCGGAATGTCGGTTGACGAAATCAAACTGAAAGACTTCTTAAAAGTCATATTTACCGAATTCAGAATTTCGCTTGTAATATGCGTTATATTGGCAATCGTAAACGGTGTGCGAATATGGATAATGTCAGGTGATTTGCAAATTGCGACTGTGGTGAGTCTGTCGATTATATGTATAGTCATAATTTCGCAGTTTATAGGCTGTTCACTGCCTATGCTTGCAAAGCGTTGTAAGCTTGACCCGCTGTTATGGCGGCACCGCTTATAACGACCATTGTCGATGCAACGAGTATTTTGATATTTTTCAATATCGCAACAAGATTTTTAATTTATGATTTTAAAAAGTGTACAAAATAAACCAAGAAATTTATGCAAAAGGTAAATTTTTTGTAAAATAGGTTTAAATCATTGAAAAACTGAATATAAAGTGATATAATGTAGTTGTTAGATTGATAATAATTTAACAACTACTTTTTCTTATTATTAGAGGAGGTTATTTATTATGGGAAGATTTACATTACCTAGAGATTTGTATTACGGAAAGGATTCACTTGAAAACCTAAAGAATATTGACGGTAAAAAGCTATCGTCGTATCGGGCGGCAGTTCAATGCGTCGCGGCGGTTTTCTTGATAAAGTAGAAGCATATTTAAAAAGCAGGAATGGAAGTACAGCTGTTTGAAGGCGTTGAGCCGGATCCATCAGTAGAGACTGTTATGAAAGGTGCAAAGGCTATGACAGATTTTCAGCCTGATGTAATCGTAGCAATCGGCGGAGGTTCTCCCATTGACGCAGCAAAGTCTATGTGGGCATTCTATGAATATCCGGATGTTACATTTGAGGAACTCTGTACACCTTTCTCATTCCCGAAACTTCGCCAAAAGGCTAAATTTGTAGCTATTCCGTCAACATCGGGTACGGCTACTGAAGTTACCATTTTCTGTAATCACAGACTATGAAAAAGGAATCAAATACCCGCTGGCAGACTTCGAAATCACGCCGGACGTTGCAATCGTAGACCCACAGCTTGTAGAGTCATTGCCGATAAAGCAAGTTGCATACACAGGTATGGATGCACTGACACATGCGATCGAAGCATATGTATCAACGCTTAATTCACCGTTCACAGACCCTCTTGCAATTAAGGCAATAGAGATGGTGCTGATTACTTACCGCAGTCGTATAAGTGCGATATGAACGCGAGAGAACAAATGCACTATGCACAGTGTCTGGCAGGTATGGCATTCTCCAATGCATTGCTTGGAATCGTACACTCTATGGCACATAAGACAGGTGCAGCATTCTCAACAGGACACATTCCTCACGGATGTGCGAATGCAATTTATTTGCCGTATGTAATTAAGTACAACGCACACGAGCCAGAGGCTATGCACCGTTATGCAGATATTGCAAGACGTGTAGGACTTGGCGGAACCTCTGAAAAAGCTCAGGTAAATGCTCTGATCGAGAAGATTGAAGAATTTAACAGAGCTATGAATATCCCTAAGACATTGCAGGAATTCGGTGTTAAGGAAGATGAATTTAAAGAAAAATTGTCATCAATCGCCGAACTTGCAGTAGGTGATGCTTGCACGGGTTCAAACCCACGTTCAATTACTCCGGAACAGATGGAGAAATTGTTTAGTTACACATACTACGGTACAGAAGTAGATTTCTAATGAAAAGTTATTTGTATTACAAAAGCACATCGTAAGATGTGCTTTTTGATATAAAATCCGATGGTTAATGCCATCGGATTTTTTCAGATATTAATTGCAACTTTCAATTCTTCAACTTTATCAAGTTTTTCCCAACTTACGCCTAAGTCCTCACGTCCCATATGACCGTAAGCGGCAAGGTTTTATAGATAGGCTTTCTCAAATCAAGTTGTTTGATAATTGCGTGCGGTCTTAAATCAAATACTTTTCGATTGCCTGTTCAATCTTATCTTCATCAACTGTTGCAGTACCGAAAGTATCAACCATTATTGAAACAGGGTGTGCAACGCCGATTGCGTATGCAAGCTGAACTTCGCACTTCTTTGCAAGTCCTGCCGCAACAACATTCTTTGCAACCCAACGAGATGCATATGCGGCACTTCTGTCAACCTTTGTAGGGTCTTTACCCGAAAAGCACCGCCGCCGTGTCTTGCATAACCGCCGTATGTGTCAACGATAAGTTTTCTTCCTGTTAAACCGCTGTCACCGTTAGGTCCGCCGACAACAAATCTGCCTGTCGGATTGATATAAAACTTAGTGTTTTCATCGATAAGTTCAGCCGGAACAGTTGTTAAAATAACTTCTCTTAATATCTTCACGAAGTTTTGAATATCAACATCAGGAGAATGCTGGCTTGATACAACGACTGCGTCAACTCTTACAGGCTTATCGTCATCATATTCAACAGTAACGAGTTTTGCCGTCAGGTCGAAGATAATCAAGGATACCGTCTTTCTTACTTGTGTAAGTTTCTTTGCCATTTTGTGTGCAAGAGAAATCGGCATTGGCATAAATTCGGGTGTTTCGTCACAAGCGTAACCGAACATCATACCCTGGTCGCCGGCACCTGTTGAATTTTCGTTGTCATTACCGCCTTGTTCACGGTTTTCATAACCATCATTAACGCCTTGCGCAATATCAGGCGACTGTTCATCAATAGCCGTAACAACGGCACAAGTTGTACCGTCAAAGCCGTATTTAGCTCTGTCATAGCCGATGTCAAGAACAACCTGTCTTGCAACCTTAGGGAAATCAACATAGCAAGATGTTGTAATTTCACCATAATTGAGATTATACCCGTTGTACAAGTAGTTTCGCAAGCGACTCTTGCCATCGGATCTTCTTTAGTATTTCATCAAGAATTGCGTCAGAAATTTGGTCACAGATTTTATCGGGATGACCTTCTGTTACAGATTCCGAAGTAAATAATCTTTTACTCATTGGTTTTATTTCCTTTCCTATATTTACAATGTACCTATAATATACTATTATATATTGTATCGTAAATACACGAAAAAGTCAATATATTAAATTATACTGTCAAAATTCCTTCTTCCGATTCGATAAGCAGGAATATTTCTTCTTCACGACCGTTTTCGGCATTGACATAGATTAAAGTTTTTGCCGTTAAAGCACCCTTAAATTCATAGCAAGTACTTCTCTCATACTGTCCTTCGGAACAAGAGCAAGTTTTGTTGCGGTCACGTCAAGTCCTGTGGATATTTTTGATTTTGCGTCATCAACGGAAAGTGCGGGGCTGATAAGTTTCTCTGCGTGATTCATAATATATCCGTTTGTTTCAAGACCTACAATTTCACCTGTATCGAGTGCAACACGAACTTTTACAAGGTCACTGTAACACGTTACGTTGTCCTGTACATATGCAAAGTTTATCGTTGCGATACCGCCTGATTTTCATAATAACTGCTCTGCATACTGTAAAACCGTTTTTCTGCAAAATTCAGCCGCTTTGTCTGTTGCGGAATTAATGTCAAGACGTTCGCCGTCAATATTTCTGCTGTTCAGATATGAAAGAATATATCCGCCGTCTTTTGTTATACTTATTGAAATTTGATTTGAGTCGGTGTTTTCACAAATGTATATGACGGTATTGCGGTATTTTCCGAAAGACTTTCAAAAGCCAAGCCTTTGTACCGACAAATTTCTCGGCGGTGTTCAGTGCGTCTTCTTGTGAAATTGTGTGTGCGTTTTCAAAAGTGCAGGCTCTCTGTTTTCAATATGCTCCGAGAACGGACCGTCATATATAAGTGACGGATATTCGTCAAACGATTTTTCTACGTTAGCCAAATCGTCAAGTACGTTTGAATCTGCCGCGTCTGCGACTGTTCCGCGCTGTCTTGTCCTTGACTGTGAAATGCGTACTTCTCCGTTGTAAATTTTGTTTCTATTCCGAAAGGGTATTTTTTAGTGTTGCGGCATATTCGTTCATTGACGCAAGATTGTCATATTCCCTGTGAAATTTCTTCACCGTTAATCATTGACTGCGAAAGCACATAGGTGTAATCGCCGACTTGTGAAAGAAATTTTGACGTGTTGTCAAGCTGTACCTCTGATGTGGGAAGCTGACCAAGACATGACTTTGCCTCTGCACTTTGTCGAAAAATATCGCTTGAAAGTTTTGCAAGCTGTGCGGGACTTTTTGTGCTGTGTTTTGCTCAAAGAGTGTCTATATCGTCAACATAACCGCTCTCGTGGAACGCTCTGTTGTACTGATTTTCTGTTGTAACTTCAAGTGCTTTTGCATTTCGTTGCGGTAGCACCCATATGACTGCGGCGATTATTCCCGCAATAAGTACAGCCAAACGTGTATGCTTTTTCTCTCCATATTATTTTCCTCTCTCATATTATTTGCAAAATCTGTGTTTGCCGATGGTTATAAGCGGTCTTGACCAAATCCAAGCATTTGTGGCGGTGTCGGGATTAAAATAGTATATCGCACCGCCGGACGGATCAACCGTTTAAAGCGTCATTGCGGAGGCTTTGTAAACCGTAGAATTTTCGTCGATAGGAACATTTATCTGTCCGTCACTGACCGCCGTAAATGCACCAGGCTGATAGATAACACCCGAAATTGTGTTAGGGAATGACGAATGACGTACACGATTTAAAATAACTGCCGCAACGGCAACTTGTCCTTCGTAAGGCTCACCGCGTGCCTCACCGTTTACCGCTCTTGCCAAAGCTGTTTTCGTTTGATGAGGCACTTACCGCATATGTTGTTTTCGTTAGTGTAATAAACGACGCCGCAAGTTATCAATGCAAATGCCAGAACGACAGATATTAATTTTTCATATTACTCTCCTTGTGATTTTTCTTTAGTATTTCCATAAAATCGTAATAAATATGTATGCGAGATGAAAAATAGGTTAATAATTTCAATACAAGATTAAATCAGTGAGGTATTAATTATGAATAAGATAATAGCGGTATTTTGGTGGCACTTTGTATGACGGTTTGTGTAACTGCATATTCGGATGGTGTACAGGCGGATTTGCAGGATAACGATAAGATTACATATTATCGCGGACAGTGACGATGATAACGACCAAGCAGTTAAATTAAAGGTGCGTGACGCAATTTTAAAAATGTCGGCGACAGACTTTCAAAACGGATAAAACGAATGTCGCGATGAGATAATAAACGATTTGAAATGAATTTGAAGATATAGCGAATGACGTACTTCGTGAAAACGGTTTTTCATATACGGCACACGCCGAATACGGTAAATTTGAATTTCCGAAAAACATATATAAGTCAATGATTTTGCCGGCGGGCGAATATTACGGTGTAAGGATTGTTCTCGGTAGCGGTGAAGGACATAATTGGTGGTGCGTTATGTATCCGCCGTTGTGCTTTAAAGAGGGTGAGGAAGTTCGGCTCAGTAAAGAAAGCGAAAAATTCTTCGCGAAAAACTTGATAAAGATACTTACGATATAATTACCAAAACGATAAAGAAGTTGTTGTTAAATTTAAGTTGGTTGAAATAGTTCAGGAAATAAAGCAAAAGATAAACGGTGATTAAAATGATTTTCATTTTAATCACCGTTTTGATTTGATTAAATTATGATAGTAAGTTTACTTTCAGAATGTCTTATTTCATTCTGCTTTCGTAATCAGCTATCATTTTTTAACCATTTGACCGCCGATACTTCCGGCTTGCTTTGCTGTAAGGTCACCGTTGTAACCTTGCTTTAGGTTTACGCCTACTTCGTTAGCTGCTTCCATTTTGAACTGCTCCATAGCTTGCTTTGCCTCAGGAACTTGAATCTTGTTTTACTCATTTTGTTTCCCTCCTTAAAACCAAAGTCTTAATCTATTTAAAATTTTGTGTCGAATTGTATCGACTACACTAATATTTTGTACATTGATGAAAATTATATTCAAAATTTTATTAGTAATATTTAGAATATAAATATGTTGAAAAAACGGCGTAAAATGATATAATTTAATATATTATAAAAGAAACAGGGAGATAAATATGATAAAGGATATAGCGATTGAAAAATGAAATCTGCGTCAAATTACGTTATTACGTTTTGAAATGGGCGTTGATTTCAATAATAATCGAGTGGTTGGTGGGTGCGTCGGCGCGTTGTTTCATATGAGTGTAAATTATGCGAATATTATTTTACAATGCACGATTGGTTTGTACTGTTTCTTCCGATAGGCGGTATTATAATCGTGGCAATGTACAAAGCGTGTAAAATGCTTGAAAACAAGGGGACGGACAGTATTATTTCGTCAATAAGAAATGATGAAAAAGTACCTATTTCACTTGCACCGCTTATATTTGTAAGTACGGTTATAACTCATCTTTGCGGCGGCAGTGCCGGCAGAGAAGGTGCGGCACTTCAGCTTGGCGGAAGTATAGGAAGTAATATCGGCAGGCTTTTAAACTTGACGAAAAGATATACATATGGTTGTAATGTGCGGAATGAGTGCGGTGTTTTCGGCTCTGTTCGGTACACCGATAACGGCGGCTGTTTGCACTTGGTGTAACAAGCGTGGGAATTATGTATTATTCGGCACTTGTACCGTGTCTTATGTCGTCACTGGCGGCATTTTTGGTTACAAGATTTGCGGGACTTGAGCCGACTCAATTCGCAATCACCGTTATTCCGCAGACAGGCGTTATAACGATTTTACAGACAATACTTATTTCAGCATTGTGCGGAACTAAGCATAATATTCTGTACGACAATGCACTATACGGCAAGATATTTAAAAATATGGTTTAAAATCCATATATAAGAGTAGTTGTCGGTGCGTTGGCGATAATCGCACTTACATATTTAACAGGCTCACGAGATTATAACGGTTCGGGAATGGATATAATCGAACACGCCGTTGTCGGCGGTCATGCAAAAGGTTGGGCGTGGGCATTGAAAATCGTGTTCACCGCAATAACAATCGGTGCGGGATTTAAAGGCGGAGAGATTGTTCCGACATTCTTTATCGGTGCGACATTCGGTTGTGTTGTCGGTCATTTGTTCGGTTTAAATCCGGATTTGCGGCGGCAATCGGAATGATTGCAATGTTCTGCGGTGTGCTTAACTGTCCGATTGCGTCGATAGTTTTAAGTATTGAATTGTTCGGCTCAAAGGCTTTATACTTTTGCCATTGCGGCAGGTGTGAGTTATATGCTGTCGGGATATTATGGGCTGTATAGCAGTCAGAAGATTATGTATTCGAAGTTGAAAGCGGAATACATAAATAAGGATACAGTAAGACAACTAAAATTCACACAGCACTACTTTTGCTTGGGGCAGTATAAGTATACGGCACCGCAAGCTGCAAAGCAGCACTGTGAGCAATTTTATGATATACAAAAATAATATTTTCTAAAATTATTATTAATGAAAGGAACAAACAAATGATATTAGGCTATTCAATTTATGAACTTTTATGGCTATTCTTCATTTACGCATTTTCGGTTGGTGTATTGAAGTAGTATTTTGCGGACTTAATGAAGGTCATTTTATAAACCGCGGTTTCCTAAACGGACCTGTTTGTCCGATATACGGTGTCGGAGGTGTGATAGTTGTATTATGTCTTACGCCGATAAAAGACAATTTATTTTTACTTTTCGTAGGCTCGGCGTTGCTTACGTCAATATTGGAACTGATTACAGGTTTTGCACTCGACAAAATATTCCACGCACGTTGGTGGGATTATACGGATATGCCGTTTAACATAGGCGGTTACATATGCCTTAAATTTTTCTATATATTGGGGTTTTGTGTGTATCGCGCTTATGAAAGGTATTCACCCTGTTATACTCGGATTTGTAAGATTTATACCGCATATGTTGGGACTTGTTGCAGTTGTATTTTTGCGGCAGTGTTTGTGGCTGACGTTATTATAACCGTTATAACCATTAATAATCTTACAAAACGTGTTAAACTTATGAATGATATTGCAAAGAAAATTCATAATGTTTCCGACGAAGTCGGCGAACATATTTATGACAGTGCCAACGATATTATGAAAAGGGCATTGAGATATACAACAGTGAAAACGTACAGGAAATTCGTGAGAATTTGGACGATATGAAAGAGAAGTACGAGCATAAGAAAGAAGAAATCAAGTCAAAGCATAAGGACGATTTGGACGAACTTAAAGCGAAGTACGATAATCTTGTTAAAGAAACGCATATATTCCAAAACGTATTATTAAAGCATTCCCGAATTTGACGTCAAGAAGATACGAAGAACAGCTTGCAAAACTTAAAGAAAAACGTGGAAATTAAAAAAAATAAAATAATCTAAAAATCCGATGGTTTCATACCATCGGATTTTAGATTAAAAACCGTTGCGGTTTTGTCTACTTTATTTTGGGGATTATGAGGTGCTTTTCAGTAGTTTTGACTAGGCAAAACCGCTCTTGCGAGCGTCGGATGTCTTTCCGATACGACCTCATTGAAAATCATTTCTGACGACCTGTGCGGCAGAAATGGCTAAAATCTAAAGTTTCGACGTTGGAGGAACTTTAAGATTTTCTTTATTAATACTCAAAAATCACATCATATGATGTGATTTTGAACTGTCGACGTAGTCGACAGGCTCGTTAAATATTAGTTGTTGTCACTGTAAAGATAAACCCACAAAACGGTAAGCAAGGTTATATGCGATACCGCCGCCCAAGCATACTGCCGGCAGACGGGTTGAACTCTTTAATGATTTCAATATGAATAGACGGTGCTTTTGTAGGCTCTGAAAGACCATCGCTGTCATCATACTTTGATGTTTTGAAAGCTTCAGAGTACCTTTTGATTTTTATAAAGTAAAGTGTTTCTGTCGTAATCGGCTTTTATCTGTTTAAGTTCTCTGTCCGAAAGAGGTATACAGTCCGTTCGGACCTTCAAAATCTGATAACAGTTATCAGCCATATCACTTCTGCGCAAAAGTGCATAGTTGTAATATGAACGGTCGGTAGAAACGAACGTAATAAATCTCGTCACCAAGATTATATGCCTCTGAAATCAGATAAAATCTGTCACCGTTCGGTTCGACGTTAAGTGCGTTTTGGTATTCGTCCATAGTAGTGTAGTTTGCAACATCAAAATCGGTATAGCTTACTACATTTTAAGAACTTCTTCAATCTGATGTTCGTCCTCATCGCTCAAACGTTCCGCAATGTCCTCATATAACACTGTCTGCGGCAGAGTTTTTCAGTTTGTCGAAAAAGTTGCCGACATTTTGGTTATAATGAGAAACGTCAACATTTGGGTGGAAATATTCGAACTGAAGTCCATAACACCTGTTTCCGAAAGTACCTGCGGTGCGTTTAATATTCAAACGCATCACCGTCGATAACGGTGTAATAATCCGCGTGAACAAGTTCGTCACCTTCAAACACCTTGTATGTTATATAACGTTTTCAGCGTTTGAACCGAGAGAAAATACACCCGATTGACCAAGCGGTATTTGATTGTAATTAACGTCTAAAATAGCGATACGTTCCGCATTTTCCGTTTCTTCGTCATATTTCCAAACGTGACATGAGGCGGTAGTGTATCCGCTGTCCGCAAGGAAAATAACAAGATACGGATTTTCATTTGCGTCAAAATTTACTATATCACTGTACACAACGCCGTTAGGTATATTGTCCTCCGAAATTGAAAGAGAATCACCTGCGTTTTCGGTGTGCATTGAACTGTAAGTGTACAAATAGTTATTAAGTACATAAGCATATACCGCCGCCATCTTGCCGACAGGCTCATCAGCAACAGCAGTGCTGAACGTAAGACAGGACATTAAAATTACAATCGAACAGAAAACAGATAACAACCTGAATATTCTGTTTTTCAACATCACACCCTATGTTTACATAATTCTTAATATTATACATTATACAAGTAAATCTGTGACAATTCAACTTGATTTTTGTTAAGAGCATATTACAATAATGTGGCATTTTACCCTTTACAAATTTCAAAATGTGTATTATAATTAATTAGATAGTAGCAAAAATAGGGTAAAACGATAAAGTGCCTTATTTTTATTTGGAAGGAAGGATACAAAATGATAAAGCGGCAGTTCTCGGAGCAACGGATATGCAGGTATTGAGCTTGTAAGATTATTAACATCACATCCGGAGGTAAGTATTGAAATACTCGGTTCGCACAGTTTTGTGGGACAGAAGATAAGTGATGTTTATAAGAACTTCAATCATGTACTTGAAAAGGAATGTGAAGAACTTGACCTTGATAAGGTCGGTGCTTGTGATGTGGCATTTACCGCACTTCCGCACGGTGCGTCAAAATCGGTAATTCCGTCATTACTTGAAAAGGTCTTAAAGTTATCGACCTTAGCGGTGATTACAGATATGATGACGTGGCAGTGTATGAAAAGTGGTACGGTGAAAAACATTCATCACCTGAACTTTTAAAGGAGTCTGTTTACGGACTTCCCGAACTTCACAGAGATAAGATTAAGAATGCAAGACTTATCGGTAACCCCGGCTGTTACACAACTTGTTCAATACTCGGAACAGTTCCGCTTTTGGCAAATAAAATTGCTGAAACAAAGAATATTATTGTTGACGCAAAATCCGGTGTTACAGGTGCAGGACGCGGTCTTAAACTTCAAAACAGTTTCTGCGAATGTACTGAAAATATGAAAGCGTATAAGGTAGCAACTCACCGTCATACTTCTGAAATCGAGCAGGAGCTTAGCAATGTTGCCGGTGAAGAAATAATGATTTCGTTTACGCCACACCTTATTCCGCAAAAGCGGAATACTTTCGACAATCTATGTAAATCTAAACAGAAAGTCAAGTGCGGAAGAACTTACGGAAATGTACAAGGAATTTTATAAGGACGAATTTTTGTAAGAGTTAAGGAAGTGGGCGACTTGCCTGAAACAAAACACGTTGCAGGTTCAAACTTCGTTGATATAGGCGTGTGCTATGATGAAAGACTTCAAAGAGCCGTAGTCGTATCGTCACTTGACAATATTGTAAAGGGTGCTGCGGGACAAGCCGTTCAGAATATGAACTTATTATTCGGCTTGGACGAAAAGACAGCCCTTACAAATCCGGGATTTTATTTATAATAGAGGGTGGAAGTAATGCAAGAACTTATAAAAAGCGGGAATACTTATAGAGGCACTTCCGTATATACAGAAATTTTCCGGCAAAACCGTCGTTATCAAATACGGCGGCAATGCTATGATAAACGAAGAATTAAGAACTCCGTGATGGAGGATATTACTCTTTGAAGTTTATCGGACTTAATCCGATTGTCGTACGGCGGAGGCCCGATATTTCAAAGGCACTTAACGAACGTGGTGTAAAGAGCAAATTCGTAAACGGTTTGCGTGTGACGGACGATATTACAATGCAGACTGCCCAACAGGTACTTATAGGTAAAACAAATAAAGAAATTGTCGCACTTCTTAATACAAACGGCGGTCGTGCAGTCGGTATCAGCGGTATTGACGGCAGTTTTATCGAGTGTAAAAGCAGTATACGGAAGTGGACGGCGAAAAGGTTGATATAGGCTATGTCGGCGATATTGTTCACGTTAAGCATTGTTTGATTGACTTATTGTCATCAGATCAATATATCCCTGTTATCGCTCCTATCGGTACCGATGAGGGACGGCAACTATAACATCAATGCAGATACGGTTGCGGCGGCAGTTGCGGCGTCTGTTGAGGCGGAAAAACTTATTTTGCTTACTGATGTTGAGGGTATTAAGGATAAAGACGGCAATGTTATTGCCGAAATACATAAAATGAAATATACGAAATGATACATGACGGCAGCATCAGCGGCGGTATGATACCAAAGGTACTTGGCTGTCTTGAATCAATCGACGGCGCGGTGTTACGGGTGCGCATATCATTGACGGACGTATACCGCATTGCCTGTTACTTGAAATCTTTACAAAGACAGGTATCGGCACGCTTATTAAGAGTGATAAATATTAATAAAGAGGAATTTATATAATGAGAATGTCTAACTTGCTTATGCCGACGCTTAGAGAGTACCGGCAGAGGCGGAAATAACAAGTCATAAATTAATGTTGAGAGCAGGTCTTATCAGAAAACTTGCGGCAGGTATATACTCATATCTTCCGCTTGGACTTCCTTTGCTTGCAAGGTTGAACAGATTGTCCGTGAAGAAATGGACAACGCTGGTGCACAGGAACTTTGATGTCTGCACTTTTGCCGGCAGAGGCTTATCAGGCTTCGGGCAGATGGGAAGTGTTCGGACCGAGTATGTTCAAAATGAAAGACAGAAACGACCGTGATTTCTGTCTTGGTCCTACACACGAGGAACTTTTCACTGTAATTGACAGTGTTCGTTCATATAAAGAATATCCAATGACTTTATATCAAATCCAGCATAAGTATCATCGTGACGAGGGGCGTCCGAGATTCGGCATTATAAGAAGCCGTGAATTTATAATGAAGGACGCGTATAGCTTTGACCTTACGGAAGAAGGACTTGATAAGTCATATCAAAAATGTATGACGCATATTGCAGAATATTCAACCGTCTTGGACTTGATTTCACTATCGTTGACGCTGACAGCGGTGCTATGGGCGGCAGCGGAAGTCAGAATTATGGTTAAGTCACCAATCGGTGAGGACGGTATTGCGTATTGTGATGATTGCGGATATGCGGCTAACTATGAAAAAGCTGAATGTATTCCTCAAGAAAAGCCGTCACCTGAGGGTGATTTTGATATGGAAAAATCCATACTCCGAATGCTCATACAATCGAAGAACTTGTAAGTTTCTTAAATGCAGAGGCTTATAACTTGCAAAGACTATAATATATAAGGCTGACGATAAGTATGTTGCCGCAATGGTAAGAGGTGACAGAGAAGTAAAGCGAAGTTAAGCTTAAAATCTTGTCGGCTGTGTGGACGATTTGGAACTTGCTGAGCCGTTTATGGTAAGACAGATTACAAATGCAGAAGTTGGTTTTGCAGGCCCTGTGGACCTGATATTCCTGTATACGTTGATAAAGGCGATGATGAAGAACTTTATTGTTGGTGCAAATGAAACAGATACACTATAAGAACGTAAATATCAATAAGGACTTCACACCGACAGAAGTTGCTGATATTCGTACAATCAAGAACAGGCGACGTTTGCCTAAGTGTGGCAAGCCTATAAAGACTGCTCAAGGTATCGAAGTGGGACATATATTCAAGCTTGGTACAAAGTATTCTGACGCACTTGGACTAAAGAGCCTTGACGAAACAGGAAAGAGCAAGACTGTTATTATGGGTTGCTACGGTATAGGCGTTACACGTTGTCTTGCAGCGGCTATCGAGCAAAACAATGACGAAAACGGTATTATCTGGCCTGTATCAATCGCACCGTATCGCGCAATCGTTATTCCTGTAAATTCTAAGAATGAAGAACAGAGTGAAATTGCCGAAAAATATATAATGACCTAAAGGTAAAGGGAATAGAAGTATTGTGACGACAGAAACGAAAGAGCCGGCGTTAAGTTCAAAGACGCTGACCTTATCGGTATTCCTGTAAAATTGTCGTAGGTAAAAAATGCGGCGAGGGCGTTGTTGAATATAAGGAAAAGAACAGCAGAAAATGCAGTTGAAAAGAAGAATATTGATGACGCAGTTAATGACGTTGTTGAATTTATAAACAATAACAGATAAATGAAAAGATTTTTCGCTCCTTTTTGCGTATATCAAATTATTTATGATAACTTTCATTATTATTAATTTTAAATGCACGGTAAATTTGTTCAAGAAGAACGACACGCATAAGTTGGTGGGAAGTGTCATTTTACCGAAACTCAATCTTAATGCCGACTTTGATTTTTACGGTATCGGAAAGACCGAGTGAGCCGCCGATTATGAATGTAATATGACTTGAAGTCATTGAAATATCGGCGATTTTTTCGCTAATTCTTCGGAAGAATGTTCTTTACCCTCAATACAAAGTGTAACGACAAACGAATTTTGCGGAAGTTTTGCAAGGATTTTATTTCCCTCTTTTTCTTTTATTTGCTCCATTTCTTTTTCTGATGCATTATCGTATCTTTTCATCGGCTACTTCGATTATATTTAATTTCGCGAACCTTGAAAGTCGCTTTGAATATTCGTCAATAGCGGCAGTGAAATATTTTTCTTTAATTTTGCCTACGGAAATAACAGTTATATTCATATTTTCCTCCGTTTAAAATAAAGTGGGCTTATATCTGTCGGCAACCTGCAAAGTCATATCTTTGCCGACATCGACACCGACTGTGAAAGTAAATTGTATGTTTCGAGCATAGCTATTTCCGGACGGTTGTTTTCTTTGCTTAAATGACCGAGCATAATGTGTTCAGTGCCGTTCTGTACAAGGTGCAGAGCGACTTTGAGCGGTTTCGTTTGACAAGTGACCATATTCCCAATATTCTGCGTTTCAGCGGATACGGATATGTACCGCATTTCAGCATTTCAACGTCGTGATTTGATTCAAGCAATATTTTTTTACTGCCTGTTATCTTTTCTAAAATACTTTTTGTTATTTACCTATATCTGTTACCAGAAGCAGGTAAAACCGATTTTGTCATCATAATCAAAGGACGTATTCCGATCCTATTTCTCTATCTTCGGTGATTATTTTAATATTTTCATCGGCGATATTGCCTATATCCATACTTGTTATGAGTCCCTTGTGTGGTGTAAATAGGAATATTGTAGCGTCTTGAAATAACCCTGCACCTTTTGTATGGTCAACGTGTTCGTGCGTTATTAGGAGTGCGTCAATGCTTTCTGGCATTACGTCAATAGCGTGAAGCGATTCTTTTAATTTTACCGACATACCGCAATCTATAAGTAAATTTGTTTTGCCGTCCAGAAACGAATGTCGCATTACCGGACGAACCGCTTATAAGTGAAACAAAAGTAGCCATTTTAACCTTCCTAAAATTAATTAAGCCTGCCGACAAAAGTCAAGCAGGCTTGTATTTTGAATTAATCCAATAAATCGTCAACGACTTGTACTCTTTCAATACTGCCACCGAGTTTAACGAACTTTTCTTCAAAGTTTTCGTAACCTCTGTCAATATGATAGATGTCGGTGATTTCGGTAGTACCCTCAGCCATAAGACCGGCAATAATCATTGCCGCACCTGCCGAAGGTCTGTTGCTTTAACGTGCGCACCGATAAGTGAATTAACACCGTCAATAATCGCAAGTTTGCCCTCAACTCGAATATCAGCACCCATACGCTTTAATTCGTTTACATATCTGAAACGATTGTCCCAAACACCTTCACGCGCCATACTTGTACCCTCGATTGTTGTAAGGAACGTTACAAGCTGAGGCTGCATATCGGTAGGAAATCCGGGATAAGGCATAGCGATAAAATTAATGTGTTTAAACTTTGTATCGTCATTAACCCAAACTCTTACGCTGTCTTCACCCTCTGAAATATTAACGCCTGCCTCGATAAGTTTTGCACTTATGATTTCAAGGTGACGCGGAATTACATTTTAAAGAACAACATCGCCTCTTGTAGCGGCTGCCGCTATCATAAATGTACCTGCTTCAATTTGGTCGGGGATAATTGTGTATGTTCCGCCGTGCAAATCTTTTGTACCTTTAATTTTAATTGTATCAGTTCCCGCACCTCTTATGTTTGCACCCATATTGTTAAGAAAATTCGCAAGATCAACAATATGAGGTTCTTTGCGGCATTTTCGATAACGGTAATACCGTTTGCGGTTGTCGCCGCAAGCATAGCGTTGATTGTCGCTCCGACGGTTATAACGTCAAAGAAAATATTTCCGCCAGAAAGATTTTCGGCAGAACCTTCGATAACACCTTTTGATGTGTCAATGTCAGCACCGAGCGTTTCAAATGCTTTTATATGCTGATCGATAGGACGTGTACCAAAGTCACGCCCGGCGGGTCAACAATAAAATTAGAAAACGACCCAAAAGTGCGCCCATAAGATAGCGAACCACGCATTTTGCGTGTAAGGTCACCCAACGGACGATATGAATCAACATTTGTACAATCTATATCAACAGTATTTTTATCTATATATTTAACATCAGCATTAAGCTGTTCAAGTATTCGTAAAATAATTTTACGTCTTTTATATCAGGCAGATTTTCAATTCTGCAATTACCTTTAACCAAAAGGCAAGCCGGCAATATTGCGACTGCGGCATTCTTTGCACCGCTTATAGTAACTTCGCCTTTAAGCTTGTTACCACCCTTGACTAAGAGTTTCTCAATCCGATACACCCTTCAAAATCTATTCTAAACTATTATAACAGAAAACCAATAAAAAACAATTTAATTTATAAAAATTGACTTATTTTTGAAAATAAATTGCGGTATGTAATGAATAAAAGTAAGAAAAACAGCCTGCCTAAAAAATAGCAAGCTGTCTCTATCTAAAAAGTAATCAAACAGCACGTTCTACCTTTCCGCTGCGTAGGCAACGAGTACAAACATGCATTGACTTAACTGAGCCGTTAACAACTGCTCTTAACCTTTCTTACGTTTGGCTTCCAAGTTCTGTTAGATCTTCTGTGAGGTGGCTGACCTTAATACCGAAAGCAACGCCTTTTCCGCAAACATCACATTT
>SCPP01000038.1_pt1 | contig 18419 bp, 19 predicted proteins | sample 6106811 | NCBI WGS metagenome assembly SCPP01 (sample SAMN10720449, study PRJNA508395) | human gut metagenome | isolation source: Participant 2 stool, 15 month | host: Homo sapiens | collected 2018
GCTTCAGAAGCGTGAAGAAACGTAATAACCATCCACTGCTAATAACGGACGTATCATCAAAGCTGCTTTCTTCTAGTAAAAGCCGGTTTCTCCTAAGAAGATAGTTCTGCTGGCTGCCTTTGTATTGGGTATGGGTATTCCTGTAGGTCTTATTTATTTGAAGGATTTATTAAAATATAAGATAGAGAATGCCGAGGATGTGGAAGATAACGGATGTTCCTATTTTGGGTGAGCTTCCTTTAAGTAAGAAGCCCGAAAAAGGTGCCATTGTGGTTCAGGAGAATCAGAATGGTATGATGGAGGAGGCTTTTCGTGGTCTGCGTACCAATATGTTGTTCATGCTTGGTGCCAGTCAGAAAGTGGTGCTTTTTACATCCTCACAGCCGGGTGAAGGTAAGTCTTTTATTGCTGGAAATACGGCAGTCAGTCTGGCCTATATGGGTAAGAAAGTTGTTATTGTGGGTTTGGATATCCGCAAGCCGGGGCTGAATAAGGTCTTTAATCTGTCCCATCGCACGGAAGGTATTACCAATTATCTGGCTGACCCCGAGCATACCAATCTTTTTGATATGATACAACATTCGGATGTAAGTCCTAATCTTGATATTCTTCCGGGTGGTCCTATTCCTCCCAATCCTACAGAGTTGATGGCGCGTACGGTACTGGAGGATGCAATAGAGAAATTGAAAGAGCGTTACGATTACATTATTCTTGATACGGCTCCTATTGCTATTGTGACCGATACTGCTATTGCCAGTCGTGTGGCTGATATGTGCGTGTATGTGTGTCGTGCAGATGTTACTCCGAAGTTGGGGTATCAGTATATTAATGTGCTGCGGGATCAGAAGAAATTCGATAAATTGGCTACGGTTATTAATAGTATTGATTTGAATTCAAGAAAGAGTGGCTATGGGTATGGTCATAAGTATGGCTATGGATATGGGCACAAATATGGTTACGGCTATGGATATGGTATGAAAAAATAACAGGAGATCACTTTTATAATGTGATCTGATAATAACAACCTACCCATGAAAGACAAATTAGCATCCTACAACCACTTGATCGAGACCTTTGTGATTGTCACCGAGACCTTTCTTTGCGGTCTGCTATTCCTGCTTTTCAGCAAGCTGTCCAATGAGATGCAGTGGGATAGCCTGCAGGTTGGTGAAACCACCGTTCTGCAAGTCATGCTTACACTGATGTTATGTTACGCCCTTTGCGCCATCCATTCAGGAGTAGTGCTTCACCGGAGGAAAGTGCATTCCCTTCAGATATGGAAACGTGTGTTCGAGAATATGTTCCTGTTTGTCCTCCTGGGCGGTCTGGTCCTTTCTGTAGGAAACTATGCGGATATAGCCTCCCTGTTCATGCTGGAGTACCTTTTCCTCCTGTTTCTGTGTCTTGTTTCGTTCCGTTTCACTCTTCGTCTTCTCATCAGGCTTTACCGTATGAGCAAGAAACATACGCGTTTTGTAGTACTGGTAGGAAGTACGGACAACAACCTGGAAATCTACCATGAGATGTCGGGCAGTGAAGATACAGGTTATTCGGTCGTGGGCTATTTTGACGGTCAGGCGAATCCTGCTTTCCCGGTAGAATGTCCGTATTTGGGCCAGCCGGCGCAGGTACAGGAATATCTGGAGAAACATGATTATGTACATTACCTGTTCTGCTGCCTGCCCTCAAAGACAGAGGTCATCGTTTCTCTGATTGATTACTGCGAGAACCATCTGGTACATTTCTTCAGTGTGCCCAATGTGCGCAATTATCTCCACCACCGTATGTCGTTCAACATCATGGGGAACGTCCTTTACCTGGGCCTTCGCCCCGATCCCTTAAGTTGGCCGGGGAACCGCCTGCTGAAAAGAGCCTTTGACATAGTAGTCTCATCGGTGTTCCTTTGTACGTTTTTTCCGGTTATTCTGATTGTGGTGGCGATAGTGACCGGATTGACCATGCCCGGCCCGTTGTTCTTCCGCCAGAAACGGAACGGGCTGAACGGCAGGGAGTTTTATTGTTACAAGTTCCGCAGTATGAAAGTAAATGCAGATGCCGACAGGATACAGGCCACGGAGCATGATCCCCGCAAGACGCGCTGGGGCAATATAATGCGTAAGACGAATATAGATGAACTGCCCCAGTTTATCAATGTGCTGTTGGGGGATATGAGTATCGTGGGGCCTCGTCCTCACATGCTTCTCCATACGCAGGAATATTCAAGGCTGATCAATAAATATATGGTGCGGCATTTTGTGAAACCGGGTATAACGGGATGGAGCCAGGTTACGGGTTTCCGTGGGGAAACGAAGGAACTAAAAGACATGGAGGGCCGTATCCGTGGTGATATCTGGTATTTGGAGCACTGGAGCTTCGGTCTGGACCTTTACATCATGTACAGGACGGTGGCGAATGTCTTCCGTGGCGAGAAGAATGCCTATTAGTAAAACGGGCTGTTCTTAACGATCCTTCTCGATGAGGGTCCTTAGTAATTTAGCAGTTAAAAAACTTTGTTTTTGCAGCCTGTTATTTCCGTCTGCCGGCCGGAAATGGAACATAGCCGGCACTAATGTTAGATCAGAACCCTTGTCCTTTGTGAAAAGTGCAGGGGAGCTCCGGGAACGAGAGCGCTTGTTCCCGGAGCTTTAATCGAAAACGATATGGCAAAAACCGTATGTCTGCATGACTATCAGAAAGACATCATGCGCCGTCTCTCGGAGGAGTGGCTAACGCATCGCAGCGTGATGGTGCAGATGCCCACAGGTACCGGCAAGACCCATGTATTGGCGGCAGTGGTAAGCAGTTTCCTCACTGATGGAAAGAGGACGGTCTGGATCGTCGCACACCGCAGGGAGCTTGTGGCGCAGATTGAAGAGACCGTTGCAAAATACGGGACAAGTCTGACTGACGGGTGCATCAGGGTGATGTCCATACAATGGCTCACACGGCATTACGATGATGTGGTGGAAAAACCGGAACTGGTCATCATCGACGAGGCGCACCATGCGCAGGCAAGGACTTACCGGATACTATGGAGCAGGTGTCCGGAAGCGAAGTTTCTCGGACTTACCGCCACTCCCTGCCGGATGGGACGTTCCGGGTTCACAGACCTTTTCGACTCGCTGGTATGCTCGTGGAGTGTGGCGGAGTTTATAAGGAAAGGATGGCTGTCGTCATTTGATTATGTCTCGATACGTGCAAACAGCAGGGAGCAACGGTTGATAGACTCGCTGGAAAAACGCGGTGCCGACGGTGATTACCAGATAAGGGAGATGAATGACGTACTGAATCGCCACACAAGCATCGAACGGTTATACCGGAGCGTTCTGGAGTATGCGGACGGGAAGAAGGGGATTGTTTATGCCGTCAGTATTGACCATGCGCGGAACATCGCGGCGTATTACAGCGGGAAAGGACTGGACGCCGCAGCCATAGACAGCCACACACCGACTGCTGAACGAGGACGGATGGTGGAGGATTTCAAAACAGGCAGAATAAAGGTACTGGTAAATGTGGACGTTTTCAGCGAGGGATTTGACTGCCCCGATGTGGAGTTCGTGCAGATGGCGCGCCCGACACTCTCGCTGGCCAAATATCTGCAACAGGCCGGGCGCGGACTGAGAAAATCAACCGGTAAGGAAACATGTGTGCTGATAGACAACGTGGGGCTTTACCGTGTGTTCGGTCTGCCCACCATGGCATGGGACTGGGAAGCGATGTTCCGTGGGGATATGGCTGGAAGGGGAATACGGACCGTCCGGCATGGAAACGGAACAAGTCCGGAAACTGTCACCGCGGAAGATTCATGTCAGGACTTCGGTATGGAAATGATCGTTTCCCATGACAGGCTGCTTTCCGCTATAGCTTTGCAAAAAACTCCTAATCCCTGCAAGAGGCCGGAACTTAGAGCATGGCACGACAAGAACAGCGGGTTATGGGGGCTGTGCCGGGGAAGAAATAAGATTACGGCCCCGGTATTCGTCACAGTCTTCGACATCCGGCATGACATGGCAGCGGTGAGGCTCTCGGACAAGATATGCGGACTGGTAAACGCCTGTGGTGAGATTATAAGGAAGGAAGGGTATTGCCAGTCCATGAAATTCATGAGAAACAATTTCCTGACCGTGCAGAAACCGAACGGCAGGTCTGATTATATAGATCTTTACAACCTGCGGTCATACAAGGAAAAACCTGAGGTGAGGCGTTTCGGGGATGTGGAGATGTTGAAAGTCGGTCGCATGTATTATAGCCGGACAAAAAATCTGTATGCAAGCAAACTGAACCTGAGCGGCGGCTATATTTATGACCACAAGTTCTATGTGGCGATTTTTGATTATAGTGCTTCCGTCCAATGCTATATTGACGATCCGCATATGGCTGGTTTTCCATGGGGATATGCCTGTCTCCTCGGTGGTGATCATGACAGTTACTATTGGATATGCCGATGGTTGGCGGATGGAAGCATCATCGTGACGGACATCGGAGGGAAATACTATCATGTGACAGACTGTGGGGAAAAAAAATACATCGGATGTCACTTCCCGGCAGAGGAGGGAGAGAAATGTTTGGCCGCGATGGAGCGACTGGCAAAGCGTGCGAGGGAGATACGGAATATGGCGGAATCCGAGAAAATGAAAAAGAGGCGGCTGCTTCTGGAAAAGTCAGGCGAGGCTGTTCCGTTCCGTTCAGGGATGAAATGGGGGTTGAAAGTCGGTGAACGTATCACCATTCCTCCGATATACCGCAATGTCAGGCCTCCCATAGGCAGGTATTGCGCCGTAGAGAAGAATTACAGCCAGTGGGGTGTCATTGCCATTGACGGCACAATGATGATTGAACCGCAATACTCTGATATAGAAATCAGCATGAAAGGCGATGTCACAGGAACAAAGGTATCCGGAAACAAGGTATTAGTGAAACTGCCATAAAGGGTGGTCCACCAGTTCCGTTTGTAAATTTGTCATTTTGAACAGTCCCGACAAATTCGCTGTAAACGCCCGGGTTCACACAACGAATAAAAAATTATTGCTGTCCGCTAAACTTTAGTTCCACTACATTCTCCCGCGTGGGAAGCCTGTACAGCTTCGTTTCGAGTGGTACTTCTGCAAAGTAAGCCCCTATTCCCTTTGCGAACAGTTAGCACGCGAGTTGGACAAGCTCAGCGCCTGCAGGAAAGAGTATGCGGAAGAGCGTTCCAAGTGGATGGAACTGCTCGCGAAAGCAGGGTATAAAGAAGATAAGCCCTCAAATTAGGGCTTAAAAATGCTATCTATATCTTTGTTGGAAATCAACATTCAACAATTATGTGGTGTAACGGGCTTCCGCCAGTTCTGCCAGCAAGTCCGGATTGCGGTGCATCAGGTTGTTCAGGTTCTTCACGGCCGTATCTGCGTTCTTCGTGAAGGGGAAATACAGTCCCGCCAACTCCCGTTTGGAGTAAGGGCGGATGCGAAAAATTTGTTCATTCATATTGCTGAATCATTTATGTGAATACTTTGTTTATCAAGCTTGACAGTACGAAGGTAGATATTTGCAAGTTTTTGTAACAATCTGTTTCATTTTGTTTCATATTTCAAGATATTTCATTCATTATGCCTGCAATAAAAGATTTGGAATGGTTCATCCCGTATCAGGAAAAACGGCAAGAGTTCATCACCCGGTTGGAGTCGTGTGAAACCATGGATGCAGTATTGCTTAGTGTAATCAAGCCCATGATTTCCGATGAGAAGCTCAGTCGTGTAAATGAGTTCACAGCCGGAAGACGGGATTTCATGCTGAACCGGATGTTGGGCAATACAAAGAACCGTTGCCTTGATAAGTGTAGATAAACATAATCCATCATTATGCAACCAGTATCTAACAATAAGCGCATTGCCAAAAATACACTGTTCTTGTATATCAGGACAATATTCACAATGGTCGTGTCGCTGTATACGAGCCGAATTGTTCTTGCGACTCTGGGTGTTGACGATTTTGGTATTTACAATGTCGTAGGCGGCATTGTCATGTTCTTGTCTTTTTTGAACACATCTATGGCCGGCGCAACACAACGTTTCCTGAATTTTGAGTTTGGGAAAAATGACATGAACGGAGTCAAACGTGTTTTCTCAAATGCGTTGATTATTCATTTCATCATCGCTTTCATTGTGGTGCTTTTGGCTGAAACATTAGGCGTGTGGTTTTTAAATAGCCATATGAATATTGCTCCAGAACGGATGACGGCCGCAAATTATGTTTTGCAATTCAGTATTGCAACCATGGTTACATCCATAGTGAGTGTTCCTTATAATGCGGCCATCATTGCGAACGAGAAAATGTCGGCTTTTGCATATATATCCATCATCGAAGTTTCACTGAAGCTAATGCTTGTCTTGCTTCTCGTGTATTCCCCCGTAGACAAGCTTATCACATATTCAGCTCTGATGTTTTTGGTAAGCATGATTATCAGATTGTTATACGGCTGGTATTGTAAACGACATTTTGAAGAATGCAGGGCTGTAAAGTTGAAAGTTGACAAAACTGTTATAATGCAGATGATGGCTTTCTCTATGTGGACTATTGTGGGAGCATTGGCATCCATCGGCCACGGTCAAGGCATTTCCATTGTGATGAACCTTTTCTTCGGAGTTGTTGTTAATGCCGCGTATGGTATTGCAAATCAGGTAAATCAAGTTGTAGGCAACTTTGTAAATAACTTTATGACGGCATTGAATCCACAGATCATAAAAACTTATTCTGCCAACCAACTTAAAGAGATGCATATATTGGTATCACGTGGATGTCGGATGGGATTTTTTCTTGTTCTGTTTTTTGTCGTTCCCATTATTATAGAAACTCCGGCCTTGTTAGGATTATGGTTAAAAGAAGTGCCCGATTATACTGTGGATTTTGTACGGCTTGTACTGGTTATTACTTTATTTAACTCATTTTCAAGTCCCTTGTCGGCAGCACAAGGCGCAACCGGAAACATCAAGAATTACCAAATTGTGTTAACCACTTTAGGGTTACTACATATTCCACTTGCATGGTTGTGTTTTGTACAAGGACTTAATCCCAATTATGCCATGTATGTATATCTTGTTATAGTGATTTTGGAACAATCGTTTCGAATAATATTTGTGTCACATTCTATATCCATGCATATAATACCTTTTATTAGGAATTTATTGCTCAAATGTGGAACCGTGTGTTGTTTTTCTTTTGTTGTTCCTGCTATCTTGCATTTGTATTTACCCAATAACATAGTCATATCTTTCTCAATATGCATAATTGGAGCATTAAGTGTGGCTTTATTTGTGTTCATCTTTGGTATAAACAGTGATGAACGCCAAGGATTGGTGAAGATAATAAAAAACAAAATCAGTAGATTCGAAAAATAAATCAATTAAATAATTTAGCAATGTATACAATACATAAAAACGTACAGATTATATTAGCTATGCTGAAAGCGTATGGGGTTCAAAATCTGGTGGTATCGGCCGGGTCCCGGCCGATACCGTTGGTATTTTCAGCAGAGGAAGACAATTTTTTCAAGTGCTATTCTATTGTAGACGAACGCAGTGCCGGTTTCTTCGCATTGGGGTTGATTGAGCGATTACAAAAGCCTGTAGCTATTGTATGCACATCCGGCACCGCGACCTGCAACTATGTATCGGCTGTGGCAGAGGCTTTTTATCAACATTTGCCACTTATCATATTAACCAGTGATCGTAACCACTATTATCTGAATCAACAAGAAGACCAATGTGTTCCACAGAAGAACCTATACAGTGACATTGTACGGAAAAGTGTAGATTTACCTATAGTGCGTGACGGAATGGATTTTTGGTATTGCAATAGATTAGTGAATGAGGCATTGCTTGAATTGGACCATCGCGAGAAAGGACCTGTACATATTAACTTTCAGATAGATGATAGTTATCCGGTAGAAAAAGCCTTATACAAATTTGAAGTGCCTGCCTTACCATCTGTAACAAAAATCGACAGGGTGATGCCAACCGATTCAAATGAAAAGTGGAATGCTTTGGCCGATGAATTAAAGGGGAAAAGAATATTAATATTGTGGGGACAACATTTACCCCTTTCAGAATATGCATCTGCTTTGGCACAGACATTTTGTGAACAATTTGGAGCCTTAGCTACAAGTGACGTAATAGGCAATCTCCATATTGAAAATTTTGTGCGTAGCAATTGGTATGGAATGGTTGACAGAACAAAATTCGAATCCGTCATGCCTGATATCATTATTACAATGAATGCCAACCGCCTTCTCAATATAAAGGCACGATTCAATAATGCCCCACAAACTTTGACGCATTGGCACGTTTCACCTAATGGAGAAGTATCAGACCCTTTAAAACGGCAAACCAAGATTATTGAATGTACCCCGGAATATTTCTTCAAGCGATTAGTGGAAACAGGCATCCATAATACTAAAAATTATTATAAAGAATGGAAAGAGGTTGAGAACGAGATCTTTGATGAGAATTCATTGACTCACGGTTTTGATTACTCTGCCGTTTCTGCTATTCAAGCATTAATCTCCAATATGCAAGACGGTGCATTATTCCATATCTCAAACAGCAACAATATACGTATAGCTAATAATTTCAGCATACCTAAAACTGTGGATGTCTATTGCAACAGAGGAACATGTGGAATAGATGGGTCAACATCAAGCTACATAGCCCAATCATACATAAGTGGTGTTCCCTCTTACATGATTGTTGGAGACTTGAGTTTCTTTTATGACATGAATTCTATTTGGAACCGCTATATTGGCAAAGCTCGTATTATGCTTATCAATAATTCATGTGGTGCCTTATTCCACTCGGCTTATTATGAGCCTTTTAAGGGAGTACGCGATGTGGACGTGAATGTAGCTGCCGCTCATCATGCTACTGCCAAAGGCTGGGCGGAATCACAAGGATTCAACTATTTAGCTGTGCGGTCGCAAACGGAATTAGAGCAAACTATTAAAATATTTACTGACCCTAATACTCAAACACCTCTGTTCATGGAGGTATTTACCGATGCGGAAACAGATGTTGCACAAATCAAAGAATTGGGCAAGTGTTCCCTGAAAGGTATGTCAATGGTTAAAAACAAATTAAAGGAAGCATTACCTGCTTCTGTGGTCAGTGTGCTGAAAAACTCAAAAATAGTGTATGAACATTTTGGTTTTGGGGGTAGGGAGCAATGGGTGCTCCCTTATCAAAATTATTAGTAGCATCAGGAAACAATGTATATGTGACAAGCCGTTCCGCACACAAATCATGTGAAAGACTACATTATTTGCAAGGAAATGCGAAAGATGAAATTTTCCTGAAAGCCTGCCTCTCTCGTATGCATTATGATGCGATAGTGGATTTCATGTCCTATTCAACAAATCAATTTGACAGGCGTGCCCGTTTGTTGTTACAATCAACCAAACAATATATATTCATAAGTTCGGCAAGAATTTTTGCTGAAAGTAAGGTGCCTTTGACAGAAAACTCGCCACGTTTATTAGAGACCGTACAGGACTTAGAATATAAAAAAACGGATGAATATGCTTTGGCTAAAGCGCGCCAAGAAGATATCCTTTATCAGAGTGGTTTTTCAAACTATACAATAGTCAGACCATCCGTGACATATAACACTTATAGGTTGCAATTAGGGGCACTGGAAAAAGAAAACTGGTTGTATAGGGCTTTAAAAGGTAGATGTATTGTTTTTTCAAATGATATTGCAGATAAATATACAGCAATGACACATGGAGATGATGTGGCGAAAGCCATATGCGCTGTTATTGGGAAAAGAGAATGTTTAAAGCAGTCATATAACATTGTTACTGATAATTCATTAAAATGGCAAGATATATTGACTATCTACCTCTGTGCGATAGAAGAATTTACAGGCAAGTGTCCTAAAGTAGTTATGAGTGATGAAACAATAAAGCTCAAGGATAAAAAATTCAAGTATCAAGTAATATACGCTCGTCGTTTAAATAGGAAATTTGACAATACAAAAATAGAGAAAGTCTATCATGAGAAATTCATAAGTCCTAAAGAAGGGTTATCGATTGCTTTGAAAGATTTTCTAAAAGACCCTTTGTTCCATAGCATAAACTGGAAGTATGAAGCATGGAGCGACAACATTTCTAAAGAATATACTCCTTTATCTGAAATACCAACTCTTAGAAACAAATTTATGTACTTGTGTTACAGACATCAAGTAGGTTGGATATTCAAAGCAAGCCAGGGATTATGGCATCGATTAAAAAACATACATAATTTCATGATTTTATGAATCACAAGAAATACATCATCATTTCAGGACTTAACCTGCGAGACAACAATAGAGGTACAGCCGCACTGGGTTATGGAGCTATATCATTTCTTCAGCAGCGCGAAAATTTAAAAGAAGGAACCATATTATTAAATATACGTTGCTATAAAAATTTTCTTAAATCATGCAATCGAAAATGTAAAGAGGAAATTCTATCCGTTAACAGCATTACCTGGCATCGCAAGACTATTGGAATTTTCATCATAGAATGGTGGCTGTTACGCAAATTGGGTATACTTTTACCTTGGTCACAAACCGCAAAATTATTGAAATCCGTTGAATATGTAGCCGCTATCAATGGAGGCGACGGTTTTTCCGACATCTATGGTACAGATACATTTCATTCGCGCCTCTTGGAAACATGGATTGCTCTCAAAATGAACATACCGGTAATACAACTTCCGCAAACACTTGGGCCTTTTCAGTTACAGCGCAACTACGATGAAGCTCGTTATATTCTTTCTCATTCAAAAACCGTATATGTGCGGGATGATAAGTTTACTCCTGAGTTGAAAAAGATGGGAATCAAAAATGAACTGACTAAAGACCTTTCAGCTTATATGCAGCCTGAACCTTGGAATATTGACATAAAGCCCAATTCAGTGGGCATAAATGTAAGTGGATTGGCATACAGTAATGGATTCCGCACGTTGGCAGGACAGTTTGATGCCTATCCGGAACTGATAGACCGTTTGATTTGTCACTTCCGTGATAAGGGACATACAATATATCTTATACCACATTCATACAATTATGAGATACCGGAACCAAACAATGATGATATGGTAGCCTGCAAAGCGGCATACGATAAACTCAAGGACAAAAGTAATGTGATATTTGTGGATAAAGACTTGATTTCACCACAAGTAAAATATGTCATCAGTAAAATGAGTTTTTTCATCGGTACTAGAATGCATGCCAACTTTGCTTCCATTTACAGCGGTGTCCCTCTTTTTGGGTTGGCATACAGTTACAAGTTTGAGGGGGCGTTCAATGCAAATGGATTGGACGGGAAGAATCAAACGGCAATGATAATCGGTATTAAGGAAAAGGATATTAATGGAATAATAGAAAAAGTAGAGAAAACATATCAGAAATATTCATTCGGTAATTTATGAAAGACCGTAAGCAGTCAAAAATTGGCTCATAATTTAAACCTCTATCTTCGCTGCGAACAAAAATTTTAGAATTTATGTATAACAGTGAAGATCTTGAAAGGTTTTACTTTCAGTACCAGACCGAGGCTTTGCCTCATGGAGAATCTCTCCAATCGTTTTGTGTTAAGAACAAAGTTCCTTATAACATCTTTCAGAAATGGTACAGGGATACCCGGAAAAAAGTAGTTGAAGTTCAGGTTGATGGTGCTCCTGTAATCGGTCATGAGGAACAATCCAGTGCCATTGATCAACCTCAACCGGTATCACCAGGCAGAACTGATCACCCTGTTCGTATTTGGGTTGAGCTTCGTATCAGCAATGGCTTGCATTTGTCCCAAAAAATTTAAGCTATCCGGATTTGGTTCGTATGGTAGAGAAACTGGAGGGGTTATGCTGAGTGTTACCGGTCTGAATCATTTTTATTATGTCCGTGATTTCACCGATATGCGTTGTAAGCACAGCCGTGTGTTGTCTATCATTCGTGAACGGCTTCACCGGGAACCCAGAGATGGGGATGTCTTTATAGTCATGTCGCGCAATCGCAGAATAGTCCGTATGTTTTCATTTGATAATCGTTCATATAGTCTGTTTGAAAAGAAGTTTGTTGCCGGTTATCAGTTCATGAAAGTGGAGCGAAATGGGGCAGATACTGTTTATCGGATTGCCTGGAAGGACGTGGTTTTGATTCTTGAGAATCCTATAGTTAAAACATTAAAAATCAGATAATCAATCTATTTATCCACTTGCGGTTTTGCGATTATTTTATTACCTTTAATGCTGTAAATCAAAGGTTTAAGTATGATCGATCTGCAAGATATAATTACAACAAAACGGGAGTTGTTGAGTCGGGAAACCTACTCACGCAACCCTATAAATTATAGTGCAGGTATGGCAGAGGATCAGAAAGACCGATACATACAATACCTTGCTGAGCAAAATCAGGAACTCAGGTGTAAGCACTCAAATTAGGGCTCAAAAATGAAATATATATCTTCGCTGCGAACTAAAACTTACGAATTATGCTAAGCAGTGAAGACCTTGAAAGATTCTACTTTCAGTATCAAACCGAGGCGGTGCCTCTCGGAATGTCAGTCCAGACATTCTGTTTACGGAACAATGTTCCATATAACATTTTTCACAAATGGTACAAGGATACCCGCAAAAAAATAGTGGAAGTTCAGGTGGATGGTGTTCCCTCGGGTCCACCATCGGAATCCGGGCCGTCTTCACCTTCAGGGGAAACCCCGGTAAAGAAGGACAGTCCCTCTCCCCATGCAGTACACAGATACCGGAAGCCGGGCAAAGGTCCGGGGACGCTTCCCGTGCGTATATCCGTGGAGCTGACCTTGAGCAATGGCCTGCATATCCTCCAAGAAAGATCTGGATTATCCGGGTCTGTACCGTCTGATCCAAAAGCTGGAGGTCCTATGTTGAGTGTGACCGGCATCAACCGCTTCTATTACCTGCGTGGCTTTACAGACATGCGTTGTAAGCATTCCCGTGTTCTGTCCGTCATCCGTGAACAGTTGCACCGTGAGCCTTCAGACGGTGACATTTATATCGTGATGTCTAAAGACCGGCGTATCGTTCGCCTGTTCGCCTATGATAACCGTTCGTATAGTCTTTCGAGAAAAAGTTTGTTGCGGGCTATCAGTTTATGCGGATAATCAAAGATGACGAAGGTAACGAGGTCGCCTACCGGATAGACTGGAAGGACGTGGTCCTCCTGTTAGAGAATCCTGTAATTAAATCGTTAAAAATAAGATAATTATGTTCCGTATTTATATGGTTATATCAAGTTTTTTTTATATATTTATATCACAAAAAGCAGGATATGGATACGGACGAATTACGACAGTTGATAGTTCAGAAACGCGAACTTCTGGCGCGGGAGACCTTCTCGCGTCGTGCTTTTAACCGCTGTGAGAATATGTCCGATGAAATGAAAAGACCGGTATGTGGAATACCTGATCGAGCGTCTGGAGAACGCGGAACTGGATAATCGTGCGATGAAACTGGTGTTGGAGGATCTGACTAAAGAGTTATCCCGCTCCAACCAGATGCTGGAAAAATTGAATGAGTCGCAATCCCTTCTTGAGGAAGAGCGCAAATCACGTAAATCCCTGGAACGGGAGATTACAAAGCTGAAGGAACAACTTAAATCTGCCCGCAAGAACCGTTTCGGTTCGAAGAAACAGTCCGTAAAAAAGGATGATTCCGGTAGTGATGATGATCCGGTTGACCGTGAGAAGGAGAAAGATGGCTTTGATGGTACGGAGGAATCGTTGGATACCCGTTCCGTTCCGGAGTCGGAAACACAGGAATCCCACCCCCTCCGCTCTCCGAATCCGAGGGATCTCTGCAACCGTCCGGAAACCTATCGTACGATGGGCGTTAACGGAACACCTGTCAGGCACTTGTCGGATCTCTCCAAGGTTCCGGGCCGTATTCTTGACCGCAAGCTGGTGAAGACTTTCCGTCTGGACATCCGCCTTATAGAGGAACAGTTCGAGATGGTGCAGTACGTGGAGAAGGGCCGCAAGCCGCGCTGGGTATTTCCCCAAAGGACACCCGCAGGTGGTAACTCGGTTTGACGGTACCAAGATAACTCCCGGGTTCCTGCAGGCCATCGCCTATGAGGTATACGTGAAGAACGTGACCTTCGGCCTGCTGCACCAATGGCTTGGGGATATGGGAATGACCGTATCGGAGAACACCTTGCGCAACCGGCTGAAGAAAGGCAGGAAATACCTCGACCGTATGGTGGTGGAACTGAAGAGGATCGCGCTGGAGAAGGATGCCGTGGTCAATTGTGACGAGACCTGGTGCAAGGTCCGTAAATATGACCGTTACAAGAAATGCTACATGGGGTCCTTGTCAACAAGGCGGAACGTGTGGTGATCTTCTTCTACGAGGACGGTTCCCGTGGCCGTGACGTGCTGACGAACTTTTTAGGTGATGCCGAGTTGAAGGCCCTCATGTCGGACGGTTATAACGCTTATGTCTTTATCGGTGACGGGCCGAAACCCACAGGTATAAGGATACGGACCATCAGGTCTGTCTGGCGCACGTGAGGGCGAAGTTCGTGAAAGCCCGGATGGAAGGCGGCGACAAGAGGGCTGATGTGTTCCTTGACAATATAAACCGTCTCTTCCGTTTTGAAAGTGAGTATGACAGGGAGATGATCACCGACGGGGAACGTACCCGACGACGGCAGGGGTTGCCGACCATGGAGGCGATGATAAACCTGCGGGCAAACCTGCTTCAGGAGTTGAAAAGTGAGGAGGAGCAAAAAAGTTGTTATATGCGGGAGGCCCTGAATTATCTTCACAAGTTTTGGAATGAGGCCTTCACTTATATAAAGGACGGCCGTTATCCGATCTCGAACAATCTGGCGGAACGGGCGGTGCGTCCCTTTACCACCAAACGGAAGAACTCCCTGCACTTCGGAAGTGACGAGGGAGCGGAGATTGTCGCCGTATACCATAGCATAATCAGCACGGTGAAGCTGCAAGGCAGGTCCGCATGGGATTTCTTGGTAAATTTTTTACCGGAATTTTTAACGGTTGCAGAGATTTTTTGAGTCTGACACCACAAAATATAGACTTGACAGTATGCCAATAGTTAAAAAACAATCGAATTTAATAGCAATTTTTTGTGAGGCATCCATTCTGATGCCTTATAAAAAGGGTACGCTCTAAATTGAGTATTAACAACTCAGGTTGACAGGTGATGCCATGAAGCTTGTTTTGGAGGATTTTATGGCTCAGATGAAAGAACTGAAGTCCTGTGATGTCATCCATGCAATCGAAACATGCTGACCTTGAGAATCGGTTGTCAGAAGAGCATAAACTTCGCAAATCGGCTGAACGTAAGATAAAATCACTTCAAGAAAAACTTGATTATGCCAATCAGGAACGTTTTGGTGATAGACGTCAAAAGATACAATCTAAAGCTAAAACAAGTGATTCAGACCGCCGGAAGGAGAAGGATGATTATGATGGAACCGATGATACGCTTCGCACGGATTCGGTTGGTCATGTTCCATCCCAAGAGTTAAAAGAGCCTTCCGGGAAAGACCGTGACTTGTCCAATCGCCCTGACGGTTATAAAACGATGGGGGTAGCCGGAGAGGCGACAGAGCATCCTTCTGATTTGACAAAGGTTCCCGGTCGGATCATTGAAAGGAGAATGGTACGGGTGTTCAGTTTCCGTACTTTCCTTACGGAAGAATGTTTTGAGATGGTTCATTATGCAGAGCCTGGTAAAAGCCGCCGAAGTGATTTTCCTCTGAAGGCCATCCGGATGTAGTAACCAGTTTTGAAGGCACTAGGGCCACTCCTGAATTTCTGCAGGCTATCGCCTACGAAGTTTATGTAAAGAATGTGACTTTTGGTCTTCACCAATGGCTGACAGATATGGGCATGACCATTTCTAAAAACACGTTGCGCAACTGGCTTAAGAAAGGTAAGACATACCTGGACGAACTGGTCTGTGTATTGAAGTCTATAGCTTTGGAAAAAGATTCGATAGTGAACTGCGACGAGACCTGGTGTAAAGTGCGTAAATATGATCACTATAAGAAGTGCTACATTTGGGTTCTGGTCAACAAGGCCCGGAAAACAGCCATTTTCTTCTATGAGAATGGCTCGCGTGGTCGTGATGTACTTACAGACTTTTTGGGCGATGCAGAATTGAAGAGTATAATGTCCGACGGATACAATGCTTATGTATTTATCGGCAATGAGCTGAAATCAGCCCGGTTTAAAGATACTGTACACCAGGTTTGTATGTCACATGCCAAGAACAAGTTTGTCAAGGCTTCCAATCAGGGTGGTGGAACCGACTGCAGAACGTTTTTCCAAAATTTTAAAGGAGTTCTTTATGAGGGAGCGTAAATACGATGATGCCGGATTAACTTCCCAAGAACGGTTGCGGGAAAGGCAAAGTCTGGAAACGAAGGAACTCCTGATAGAATTGCGCAGCCTGTTGGATAGTGAACTGTCAAAGGATTCAGAATTTAGAAGCCGGTATTATAGAGAAGCCCTCAATTATCTGAACCGGTTCTGGAAAGAGATCTTTGCTTACTTGGATGATGGTGAATTACCGATAGACAATAACCTGGCTGAGCGAACCATTCGAAAGCTGACCACTCAACGCAACAATTCACTTCATTATGGTAGTGATGCCGGTGCAGATGGCAGCAACTTATCACAGTGTGATAGGAACGTAAAGCTTCATGGCAGTTCTATCTGGAACTTCATCGGAACTTTCTCAAAATATCTTTAACGGGTGCAGGGATTATGTTAACATGGTTCCTGATTAAAATCACTTTGGCTGCCAGCCAATGTTAAATTCAAAACTAATTAACAAAACTCGGTTTAGGGCACTGAAAGTGCCCTTCGAAGGATGCCCCTAAATTGAGTGCTACAAGGCAAAGGCAACTGCATCATCATTGGTGATTGCAGCAATCTAAATAGTTTGCATATCAAAAGCGAGCAATAATAATAGTGTACAATGGAAAAGATGTGGTTGTGAATGCTACAAAAACAAAGCTTGTTGTGCATGAATGCTGTGGAGGGGACATCCATAATATAGGTAACGGTTGTCTGTTATCTAACAACATTGAATTACATACTTCCGACTATCACAGCATACTGATATTAAAAGCACAACACGCATCAACTCCGCCAAAACATTCATTTCGAAGGACCGTGGATAGGCCTACGTTCTCATCATCTTGAAAGGTACAAATCTGCCTAATAATGATACAATCGTTGGAGCGGGAAGCATCGTAACAGGATTTTAATAATACCAATACTGTAATTACAGAAATCCAGCAAAGATAATCAAGAGCGGGTGATATGGACTCACAAAAAATCTAATCATCGAATAAATTATATTATAAAAGTAACATCATGGGAACATTTTAGGTTTTATCATATTATTGATAATTGTATTCTCATTTGTAAACTCAAAATAGGAGTCGCCATCTACTTGGCATATCTGTTACTTGTACCATATATGCAGATACATTTTTGGGGTGACATTCTCATATAATTTGGTAAACCTTATCTTTTAGTAGCGTTTTTGTGGATTTCAGAGGACGCCATAAATATCGAATAGACTATAAACCGCTAATACCATCTTCGCCGTTTTATACGGCGGTTATTTGATTATCATGCTATTTTCGCTGATACACCATTAGCGTATATGCTTGAAAAATATCGGCAGCAAGTCATGAAGATTTTACCTGACATTTGTGATGTGGAATGTTATGATCCAAGACAATACTCCGTGAAATTGTTCAGAAATGTATGTTTGGTATGCATTGCAATAGCAAGCATTTATGGTTTGTTCCTTAACGCAGACTGAGGGGCTTAATCCTTATATTATGGAATTAACGGACATAAGTGGTGGTTAATACAACATTGAATATTTGACAAGAGATACAGGGCGTATGTTTGGTAGAATTACGTCTGTTTTTATCCACCCTATGAGCTTTGGACTTTTTTTAGGTTTGTCATTAGTGTTCATATATAGTTGCATCAGAAAAGTGAATGTTTATATTATTGCCATTTTATCCTCTATTAGTACTTATAAATGTTTTACTTGTGGCGTTCGTTCTGTTATTACAGGATTGGCAACAAGTATACTGTTCTATCTGCTGTTGATACGAAAGTTTAAGATTTTGCTGGAGCAGCGGTTGTTAGCGGTTATTATTTATGGTGTTATATCCAGCATTCCTGAAATGTCAGAATATGTGTCATCTATCGTTGATAGCAAAAGTACAAACATTGGAGGGTCTTCATTGGAATTACGTATTAATCAGTTCTTGGGTTGTTTTGATATTATTAGTAATAACCCTTTGTTTGGAAAGGATTTGACTGGCATCAATACTATGCAATCGCACGTAATCCATCCTAAATTACT
>SCPP01000060.1_pt1 | contig 18412 bp, 18 predicted proteins | sample 6106811 | NCBI WGS metagenome assembly SCPP01 (sample SAMN10720449, study PRJNA508395) | human gut metagenome | isolation source: Participant 2 stool, 15 month | host: Homo sapiens | collected 2018
GAGAATATAGCCGTCATTGCAGGTCCGTGCCACGCAGAGAAGTAGCGGAGCGTCTTTCCTATCTGACTATCGGATGTAAAGACATTGACAAGGCGAAGATATTCGCCGCTGGCGGACATTACATAAAACTTCTGTAAGCCCGGATGTGGCAGGTATATGAATACGCTTCGGTATTGAAGAATATTTATGCTATCGCCGCTGGAATTTGCAGCGGTCTGAAATATGGCGACAATTTTCAGGCTGTATTGATTTCAAATGCCATTCAAGAGATGAACCGCTTCCTGAATACCGTACATCCCGTAGAGCGTTCTATTGATGATTCCGCTTATCTGGGTGACTTGTTGGTTACCTCCTATTCCAATTTCAGCCGGAACCGCGTATTCGGAACCATGATTGGTAAAGGTTATTCCGTAAAAAGCGCACAGATAGAAATGGAAATGATTGCCGAAGGATACTACGGAACGAAATGTATCAAGGAGCTAAACAAGCACTTGCACGTGAACATGCCTATCGTAGATGCCGTTTATAATATTTTATATGAGCGCATCTCGCCCATGATTGAGATTAAATTATTAACTGATTCATTCAGATAAAATATCAGATACAATGAAGAATATTAGTTTAAACATCGACAAAGTAGCCGGTTTTGTTTCTAAGGAAACAATCGCTGCTTACGAACCTCAGGTGAAAGCCTGCATGGAAACATTGGAAAACGGTACAGGTAAAGGTAATGACTTCTTGGGTTGGTTGCATTTGCCATCGTCTATAACAGCCGAACATTTGGCTGACTTGAAAGCTACTGGGTTCTGCGCGACAACTGCGAAGTAGTAGTCGTAGCAGGTATCGGTGGAAGCTATCTGGGAGCACGTGCCGTAATAGAAGCTTTATCCAATAGTTTTCAATGGTTGAAAGCAAAACAAGACGGACCCGTCATCGTTTTTGCAGGCCACAATATCGGCGAAGATTACTTGTTCGAGTTGACTGAATACTTGAAGGACAAAAAGTTCGGTGTAATTAATATTTCCAAGTCTGGTACTACTACAGAAACCGCCTTAGCTTTCCGTTTACTGAAAAAACAGTGTGAAGACCAGCTTGGCAAGGAAATGGCGAAGAAAGTGATTGTTGCCGTTACAGATGCCAAAAAGGGTGCCGCACGTGTTACAGCCGACAAGGAAGGATATCAGACTTTCATTATCCCCGATAATGTAGGCGGTCGTTTCTCTGTCCTTACTCCAGTAGGTTTGCTGCCTATCGCAGTGGCAGGATTTGACATTGAGAAACTAGTGGAAGGCGCACGCACGATGGAAACAATATGTGGTCCGGCTACTCCGTTTGCCGAAAATCCTGCCGCTGTTTATGCTGCCACCCGCAATGAATTGTATAAAGACGGAAAGAAGATTGAGATTTTGGTAAACTTCAATCCCAAACTGCACTATATGAACGAATGGTGGAAACAATTGTACGGTGAATCCGAAGGCAAGGATGGCAAAGGTATTTATCCGTCTGCCGTCGACTTCTCTACCGATCTCCATTCTATGGGACAGTGGATTCAGGAAGGTGAACGTACTATCTTCGAAACAGTTATCTCTATCGAAAACCGGAACATACGCTTCAAGTTCCTTCGGACAGCGAAAATTTGGATGGCTTGAATTTCTTGGCAGGAAAGCGTGTAGACGAAGTGAACAAGATGGCAGAACTAGGTACTCAGCTGGCACACGTTGACGGTGGTGTACCCAATATGCGACTGATTGTACCCGAACTGAATGAATACTACCCGAGAAATCATCTATTTCTTTGAAAAAGCTTGTGGTATCAGCGGTTATTTGCTGGGAGTAAATCCGTTCAACCAACCGGGCGTGGAAGCATACAAGAAAAATATGTTTGCTTTGTTGAATAAACCGGGATACGAAGAAGAGTCTAAAGCTATCCAAGCTAGATTATAATATCAAGAACCTATTCAGAATGCCATTTATCAATGTCATTCCGAATAACAGTGAAGAATCTGAAAGCATCCACCAAATGCTTGCAGATTCTTCACTTTGTTCCAATCCAACGGTCACACCTTTGGAAGTAATAACTATACATTTATTCTATGTTTAAAGAAGCGATAAATAACTATCTTCATACTCATGGATACGAATCCATCGACTTGAAAGCCGTATTATTCGATATGGACGGCGTGCTGTTCGACTCCATGTCCAACCATGCTGAGTCATGGCATAAAATAATGAAACGCTTCGGTTTCGGCCTCAGCCGAGAAGAAGCTTATATGCACGAAGGGCGTACCGGTGCATCTACGATCAATATAGTAAGTCGTCGGGAACGTGGGCATGATGCTACTGAAGAAGAAATAAAAGCTATCTACCAAGCCAAAACTGAAGAATTCAACAAATGCCCCAAAGCAGAACGGATGCCCGGCGCACTGGAAGTATTGACTAAAATAAAGAGTGAAGGACTGACTCCGATGGTAGTGACCGGTTCGGGACAAACTTCGTTATTGGACCGATTGAATCATAATTTTCCGGGCATATTCCAAGCCAACTTAATGGTTACCGCCTTTGATGTGAAATATGGGAAACCAAATCCGGAGCCATATCTGATGGCCCTAAAGAAAGGCGGCTTTAAACCCAATGAAGCGTTAGTAATAGAAAATGCACCACTAGGTGTACAGGCGGGAGTTGCAGCCGGTATTTTTACCATCGCCGTGAATACAGGACCATTGCACGACAATGTGTTACTGAATGAAGGAGCGAATTTACTTTTTCATTCCATGCCTGATTTCAATAAAATTGGGAAACACTACAATCTGCATTAAAACAAGATTAAATTTTGCAAGAATTCTTCACAATCAATAAAAGAGCTCCTTGCTTTCACCTAGATGAAAACAAGGAGCTCATATTATATAAAAAATCACAGCCTATCAAAATACCTGAACCTACTTTAAAACTTTGCGTAACCAAGGAATAACCAGTTCGTTTTTAAAATAATGAGAAGGGAGGATCTACATTGACCGTTTCGAAATAGGTCTTTGAATCCAGTCCTTCATCAAGGTGCTCCACATCTTTTCTAACTGCCTTATCAGCAAACTTCGGATAATGATGAAACTCCGCATTTTCCGGTTTTCCACTAGCAGCATAAGCAGATTGTACCAAACGGAAATCACGGTCCAACCCTCCCTCTGTAAAAATGATAGGACGAGGAGCTAATGACGCAACAACATCTGGAAAATTAAAATACCTCCAATAACCAGGTATCAGATGACGGATAGAATTTGGAAAAGGACGTCTGTTTTCCTTGTCAGGTTTAGTCATTACAACGGCACGTTCCTGAGTCTGGCATAGAAAATCATTGTACACAAAAGCATAAATATCCTTATCCAACACCCCCAAGACCATCATCGGTTCTGTACCTAATGAGAATCCGCTAATCACAATCCTGTCCTTTCGGATATAAGACTGGGCTTTCATCCAATTCAGTACCTGCATATCCAGATAAGAAGTATACCCTAGCCAACTCCATCCCAGTTCAAGCAAAAAACGGGAAACAACATCATAGTCATAATTCCATCCTTTATCATAACATTCCAAATCGGAGGCTTCTCCGGCAGCGGCATTATCCACCGCTACCGCCACATAACCTTCTTTAACCATATTCAAAGCCATACTTACTTTGGGATTATTATAATCCTCAGTTAACTTATCACAGATGCCGGGCTCACCGGCCAATCCTTCTTTGGTCCTTCCGGACCCCGGAATGCACAAAACTCCGGGTACTGCACCCTTCAAATGTTCCGGTTTCAAAACCAGAAAAGTGGAAACTGACTTTGGAAAAGGATAGAACTCCCATTTCTCTAAAATATATCCCTCTTTTTTTTCCGTTTTCACACAGACAGGAGACGGTTGTCTCTTTATCTCGGGAAACTTCATGATCTCCACCATCGCAGCACGCACTCCATCCTGCCATTGCGTAAATTCCTGTGCGGACATACCGGAACGGTAAGCATATTGGGGATGTGTATCTTTCAACATCTCATGAACAATGGCATAAGTACTTAGTAACCGTCCATCCCCACGATCTGATTTCACAACTGCATGCTTCTCAGGTTGGTAATTCTGAGAATTACCAACCATACATAAGCTGCATACAGATACTAAAAAGAGCAATCTTTTCATTATCATCATATTATCTCACTATTATTCATACCCCGGAGTCTGCTTGATTTCCGGATCTCCATTCAAAACTTCCACATTAACAGGCCACAACATCATATACGCCTTATCCTCTGTTAATATAGGCAATGAACTTCCATAATGCGCTTTAACAGAAAAGACAAAAGGTTTTCCGTTGGAATCACGTAAACGCAATAAATCAAACCAGCGGCTTCCCTCACCTACAAACTCTTTATCACGTTCCTGCAAAATAGCCCACTCATTATCCGCATAATCTCCTGCAATATATTTATGTTGTTCAAATTTATCACCATAAGCACGCTTACGTACCTCATTTATATATGCAGCACATTTATCCGGAGCTCCCAACCCGTTTTCACACTCGGCCAGCATCAACAAAACATCAGCATATCTATATACCGGTACATCTGAATCATAATAATGAGTTCCTCCATCCGTATGTCCCATCAGTTTTTTCCAACAAGCGCCACGAGTCTTTCCTTCGAACATATATTGAAAGAAAGTAGCATCCAAACGAGTATCTTCCTTATCATAAATCTCAATAAACGGCACTTTATACTCATAACGTAATGGTCCGGCTGTCAATAGCTTCAACGGATCCGGACCATATTTATTTCCATCCAAGTCCGTAGCATTGGTAAACAAGGCTACATTATAGAACCAGTTCGCCCCCCAATTGGTCAATTCATTCTTATTAAAACACAGAGCGAAAATGATCTCTTTATTCTTCTTCCCTTCCGGAGTCCATAAATCCGCAAAGTTTGGAAGCAGTTCGAATTGTTGGTTCACCAAATTCAATAAAGCCTTCTTTGCTGTCAACAAGTCACTGTTATTAGGATCTACGGCAGTCAGAGTAGCTATATGATCCCCTGCAATATCATCATCTGGTAATCCTGTAGTGACTTTGGCAGACCACATATATATCTTGGCCTTCAAAAGTTCCGTTGCATGATAAGACCATTCATATTGGTTGGACATCTTCTTATCCGACTCATTGAAGAAAGCTTCGGATTTATTAATATCTTCTTTGATAAACTCCAACGTTTCCTCCGGAGTAGAACGAGCCTTATATAATTGCGTAATATCAATGCTACCCTCGGTAACTTTCGGTTCCGTCTCTAACGGCACACCACCAAATGTTCGATAAAGATAGAAATAGTAATATGCACGCAAGCCATAAGCCTGTCCCAAATAAAATGATTTCTCCGTTCCAGTCAGATAATCAATTTCTTTATCTACATTTCTGATAAACAAATTTATATGCATGATATTTGGGTACACCTCATACCAATCATCGACACCGGTATTATCTTTCGTAAGCAGATTATTAGTCATAGGCGGACCATATACCCCCTCACCCATAGAAGTAACATCACTTATCAGAATCTCACTTCTGAACTCTCCCAATGTGACAGGCATCTGATATTTATCTCTTAAATCGGCATGAATACCAGTCATAAACATTTCTACCTGAGACTTCTGATTCCAAAAATCATTAGAGCCATAATAATCTTCAGGAGACAGGTCCAACGCATCACAAGCAGACAATACCATCATCCCACTCAACAATATGCTATAAAATATTTTCTTCATAATCCTTCCTATTTATTAGAATGTAACATTTAAACCCAAAACAACTGTTCTAGGGAGGGGATATCCTCCATTCTGACTGACACCATATTCGGGGGTCGCCATATTTTTGGCTGCTGTAATATATCCCAAATTCTGTGCTGTTACAGAAACATCCACCTTGCTCAAACCGGATTTATGAATCCAACTCTGAGGCAAGGAATACGACAGGCTTATTTCACGAAAAGCCAAATAATCGCCACGATAACAATTAATGTCCGATATTCTGTCATAATTACGTTTGCCCAAAAAGTCAGCCCATCCATACACCGGATATTTTCCATTCGGATTACTTTCCGACCAGGAATCTTTAACTAAAGAAATGGTATTAAATGTTCCCTGCATATTACCCATAATCCAAGGAGTTTTCCAATCATGTACCCAATAGCCTAAAGCATAATCCAGACGGCAGTTCAAAGTTAACCCTTTCCATGAAGTATTAATGTTAAAGCCTCCGGTCCAATGAGGTATCGTATTACCCAATTTCACCCGGTCATAATCATCAATCACACCATCCCCATTCACATCCTGCCATTTCACATCACCAGCCTGTATAGGCAGTCCTTTCTCCTTTTCGGCATCCGACAATTTAGCCCAAGCTTCAGGGCCATAAAGCACTTTGGCATCTGCTCCATTTTCCGTATAAGTGGATCTGTCTATCAGATTGCCTGGAATCTCACTCTCACTCTTATAAATACCAAGAGATTTAAAGGCGTAAATCACACCATATTCCTGTCCTTCCTGATAACCACCTACCCATTGTCTTTCATAGGTACCATCTGCCAGCTTGCGTCCCGTATAAACCTGATAGGCATCCTGCATATTATTCGGCAATCCATTGTACGGTAATGAGATAATCTTATTCTTATTATAAGCGGTATTCATACTAACTGTAAATTTCCAATCTTTGGTACGCAAAACATTGGCAGTCAATTCCAACTCCATACCTTGGTTTTGTACTTCTCCATTGTTAGAAAGGAAAGAAGAAACTCCGCTATGAGAAGGCAGGGTGATTTCTGCAAATTTATCCTGTGTATGTCTATTATAATAGGTGAAGTTCAAGATATATTTGTTATTCAGAAAACCAATATCGAAACCTGTCTCGAATGTGTACGATTTTTCCCATCTCATGGTGGGATTAGGCAAATCGTTTATCATCAAAGGAACTTTGCCATTATAGTTGGGTACTATTTTACCATCTTTATCTTTCATAATACCATAAGAACCTTGAACCGTATAATAATCAAGTCCTGTCACTACATTACCATTAGCATCCAGTACACCAGACACATTTCCATTGGCTCCGTAACTAGCACGAATTTTAGCATAAGAAAGTACATTGCTACAAGACTCCATAAAATTCTCTCTACTCAATACCCAACCGGCTGATATACCGGGAAAGGTTCCCCAACGGTTATCTTTTGGCAGTTTGGAGTATCCGTCGCGACGTAAAACAAGGCTCAGCAAATATTTGGACTTATAATCATAATTCACTCTGCCAAAGAATGAAAGAATACGCTGTCTGTAATGCCAAGAATCTATTTGCCGCACTCCGGCAGCAGTCGAAGTATAATTCAAATCCTGAAAATCAGATAATGGAGATCCATAACCAGATGCCGAAAAACCTTTCTTGTATGAGTCATAATATTCTACACCTACCATCGCATCCATAGAATGATCTTGCCGGAATGTAGTCTGATAATTCAAGATTCCATTGTAAGTCTGGTCTAAAAGCCGTTCATGTTTGTTGGAAGTACTATGATTAGTATCATACACCGGTCCTGTAGCTACAATATAGTCCCCTTTGAAGAACTCTCTGCTATCATCAAAATAGAACCAAGTTCCTGTGGTCTTGAATGTCAATCCTTTCATTATATTAAAGGTAAAAGACTGGCTCAGATTAAACTTGTCCGTATTATTATCATAATTCAATGCATCCTCATACACTTTCACTGTAGTCCAGCCACGAGCATAAGAAGCCACGGCAGGGCCTGCCAACCAATCACCGTCCGGACTTTTCACACGGAATGTAGGAGGAACGGACAAGGTAGTACTGAAAAAATTACCTTCACCGGCATATCCTGCACCACCATCGTCCCATTTGGCATCGGTAAATGTCAAAGAAGAATTAGAAGTAAGCCAAGGCTTAATTTTATAATCTGCATTGATCGTGAAGTTCAAACGGTGATACCAGTTGTTCATCGCATTTCCTTCGCTGCGATTATAGCCTAGGCTTGCATAATAATGTCCTTTATCATTGCCACCGGATACACTCAAGTTATAATCCTGAGTAATAGCCGGAGATTTGATATTATAATCTTTCAGTTGATTATCACAATAAATCAATTTTTGTCCCGGATTCACCGGGTCATCCATTGTCTGCCAACCTTGTTTTAACAGGAAAGCCAGGTCATTTGTATAATTCATAACACCCCATACAGCTGTATTATCCTTATTACCATTAAGTACATTCCCTTTTTCATCAAAATATCTGTTTCCCGTTCCGTAAGGCTGTGTTCCGGATAAAGTCGCATCACTGGCAAATCCATGCCAAGCACCCGATTTATCCTGCCATATATGCGAAGACCGATAAAATGCCGAACGCATATAATACAAATAATCATGAGCATTCAAAAATTCATACTGGCTATGAAAAAAATTGAAACCGACTTTCGCACTCAAATTTATTTCCGTATGTCCTTCCGAACCTCTTTTAGTAGTAACAAGAATTACACCATTGGAAGCACGCGCACCATAAATAGCCGTAGCACCAGCATCTTTCATGACCTCCAAAGACTCGATATCCTCCGGATTCACATCACTCAACGACTCGCGTACAGCACCATCGATAATAACCAAAGGTGAACCGCTACCATCCAGATTGGTACCACCACGAAGCACCAAAGTAGGAGTGGAATTCGGATTACCGCTAGTTTGCTGTACCCTTAATCCTGCCACTGCACCAGAGAGTGCTTGCGCCGGATTAGTATGGGCCCCCGTACTTAAAGTAGAATTGTCAACTTTAGCAATGGAATTAGTCATCTTGGAACGAAGTTGTGTGCCCCCATAACCTGTTATCACCACTTCATCCAAAGTCTTATTGTCTTCCTGCAGCTGAACATTCAGAAACGTTTTTTTCCCTACCAACATTTCTTGGGTCAGATAACCGATATAAGAAAAGACCAAAGACGTTTTTTCACTTACCACTAACGTAAACCGGCCGTCTATATCAGTTATAGTACCATTGGTAGTACCTTTCTCTATAATATTAGCCCCAATAATTGCTTCTCCTTTGGCATCGGTCACTATACCTTTGACAGTCACTTTATCTTGTTGCATAACAATGGGACGCGTTTCTTCTCTAGAAATGGCCTTGCGAATTATTACTTGTCTGTCACGGATATGATATTCCAAATCAGTACCGGCAAACATTTGTTTCAGTACCTCCTCTATTGTTTTATTTCGTACATCCACATTGACACGACGAGACAAATCAATATCTGTACGATATATAAAAATAAATTGACTATTTTTTTCTACCCAATTAATCACACTCTTCAAAGTCTGGTTCTCCATGGAAACGGTAAAGCTGGTTTGTTCCGCATAACTCATTTCCGCAAAAGCCTCTTCATAACCTGTAAATGTTAAAATCATGGCTAAACTCATACATTTTGTGAATTTAGGCATGAGTTTTATTCTATTCGTGTATTTTTTCATATATTTGATTGTTTTTTCTATTTATTTCAAGGTAAATAATTAAACAACGATTCAGTGACCAGATAGTACGGCAAATACTGTCTGGTTTTCTTTTTTTACATCCTTCTTTTATTCCATAGGCTAAAGTATTTTAAGGTTCAACAATTCTCATTTAAGGCTCACATAGATTTCATCTTTATCATTTATTGTATAATGCAATGATAATGAAAGACATAAGTTATCCATAACATTGGTAATATCTGTTTGGAGATCCAGTTTTCCTGACAATGACAAGGTCGTAATCTCTGCATCATACCGTATTTTACACCCATAATACCGCTCAAGCTTCTTTAAAACATCTCCTACGGGTCTTTGATGAAGCAGCAATAAATTATCCTTCCAACTGATGTATTCGGACACATCAACCTTACGTACCTGCGTTTTATTGCCTTTAATATCCACCAATTGATTAGGTGCTAATCTTACTTTGCTCTTATTCTCAGTAGTTACTTCCACGCTTCCACGTACTAAAACAACAGATGCAGCCTCATCCTCCCTATAGGCACAGACATTAAACGAAGTACCCAGCACGCGTATATCAAACTCTCTTGTTTTGACAACAAATGGGCAATCCTTCCTTTTGGCTACATCCAGATAAACCTCCCCCTCTACCAAGATTTCACGTTTCCGTTCTTCAAAAATATCCGGATATATCACTTTACTACCTGAATTTATATAAATTCTAGTACCATCAGAAAAAGTAATATCAGCTCTTTTCCCATTAGGAACCATTATTTGATGCATTTCATTCTTTACAGATGAAGCCTGGGATATTTTAGTATTTAATGCATACTGCTGAATATTCGAACTTCCTAAAGTATCATATTTTAAAGAAGCATCATTTTTCAGATTCATAGCTTGGTTATCTGTTATCAGAATCACCTCATCACCGCAAATGGAAGTCGTGTCATTCAGCAATGCTATATCAAGCTCCGTACCCTCATCAACATTGGTACTCCACCAGTTCATAACTAAAGCCAAAGCAATCGCTGCCGCTATCGACAAAGACCACCTATAAATATGACGTCTGTGGGGAACCTTTTTTTCCCTTCCTACTCGTTTCATCACGTCCTGAAAAGATTTGTCTACATCAACAGATTCCAGTTCATCTGCTTCCCGAATCTTCTCAGTCAGGCATTGAACTGTTTTACGAAATTCATCTGAATTATATATTGTTTTTTTATTTTTCATCGAAAACTTTTTATTAAGAAAACGGTGCCCGATAAAAGGTACTCATAAAAAAAAGAAATCACACTTTTCTTTGCATGAGCCTTCGCAAAACCAATAGACAAACCTTATATGACAAATAAAAGAACTTATTCATCACACAAATATCACTTCATTCCATGAAAACATGCCCAAATGATAAAACAACAATGATTGACTACTCGCTAAATCAAGAGAAGTGAAAAGCCCAAACACTACGCACAGGCACATGAACACAATGCACCAAGATACTGAAAATCCATATGGTTGAAACAGAGAAAAAGAATTCACGCAAACGTGCCAATGTACGCGACAAAAGATTCTTGCTTGATTGAGGATTCATACCTAAGATAGCGGATATTTCCTGATGGCTCAATTCTTTTACATAATATAAATACAGAATTTCACGCTGACGACCGGAAAGACGTGAAATTGCCTTAGCCAGCCTTCTTTCATTCTTCACATCCACATCATCTTTCTTAAATAAAGAATTTATTATTTCTTCGCCCATCGGAAAAAATTCATGGCATTCTTCAATCACTTCCATAGGACGTAAAGACTGAAACGCATCCAGCAGTTTATTTCTAAAAGAACAAAGCAAATACGCTTTTACATTATCAGTATAATGCAAATTCCTACAATTTAAGATCAACTTGACGAACAGATTCTGTATGGTATCAGCAACCAGCTCTCTGTCACCTACCATACGAATTCCATAGGAATACAATAACGAATAATAGCGTCGATAAACTTCTTCAAATGCCGCCGTTTCTCCTTTAATAAAAGATTCCCAAAGTTTAGTTTCACCATGTGTTCTATCAACCATAATACTAACTCCTTAAAAACTTATTGAGCTTGCTCAGAGTTAAACTTAACAAGAAGGCAATATAAGAGATGAATCATGTAATGAATTCATCTCTTACTTTATAATACCTACATATTATTCAAACAGTTTACTGCGCGACAACATACAAGCACCGATGATCCCGGCTCTTTCTTTCAATTTAGATTCTACAATAACAGAATCACGGTTCATCAAGTTCAGTGTATATTTTCGAATAGCTGTAGTGATGGGTTGTGTCAAATAATCACCTGTACGTGACAATGCACCACCAATAATGACTAGCTCCGGATTAAATATATTAATAAGTCCCGCTACATGGCGACCTAATTTCACTCCGATTTCTTCCACCAGTTCAATACACAGCAAATCTTCCTTATTTACCGCATCAATGATATCATCCAAGGTCAAATCTTCCAAATTTTTCTTGGTATTGGAGATAATAGAGTTTTCACCATTATTAATATGTTCCAACAGAATACGATGCAAAGCAGCCCCCGAAACTTCCGTTTCTATGCATCCTTTTTTCCCACAATGGCAGATAATCTCATTCTCATATCCAAAATTATGCCCGAATTCGCCAGAGAAACCAGATTTTCCTTTATAAATCTTTCCATCAATGATAATTCCCATACCCAATCCCCAACTGACATTGATAAAGATGATATTCTTCTCACCTTTCACAACACCTTGCATATACTCACCGTAAATCATAGCACGAGTATCGTTATCAATAGAAACACGATAACCACCCACCTTTTCTGATATGACATCCGTCAACGGGCGCTCATCAAAATTGAATATACTGTAACTATATCCCAAATCCGGATTCACACGCCCGGAAAGATTTACATTAATATTTAATATCTTATCTTTCTCAACACTGACTTTTTGAAGAAAATGTTTAATCAACTTACACAATTCGTCTAAACTCTCAGGGGTATTCTTCGCTTTAAAAGGAACATTCATTTTTAGCTGAACTACATCTCCTTTAAAATTTATCAACCCTAAGTTAATGGAAAACTGACGCACTTCAACACCTACAAAATATCCGGAATCTGCATTCAAACCATACAAACTGGGATGTCTTCCCCCACTGGTTTCCAGCTTTCCATAGTCGTTAATGTAACCTTCCTCACACATTTCATCAATGAATTTTGTAACTGTAGGCACACTTAAATCCATCTCTCTTGCTAAATCAGTAATCGTAGAGCTTCCATTATAAATATAATGGGTAATGATTTTCTTCTTCATCACAGCCATCTTTGAGCCCTTTTCAATTTCTTTCAACAAATTCTCACCCATAATAAAATATTCCGTTAATGTCCACAAATATAGTTATTTTTTTATGAAATCAAATCACATTTAAAGAGAATTTTCAAAAATTATTTTAGAAGATGTAAGCTAATTATCATTTTTTGTAACAATTCCATTTTCCATATACATTTAAAGAACGTTTCTAAGTCGCTTATTTATCTTTCTATTTATTAAAAGAGTGATTATTAATAAATAAATTTAGTTTTCACTTGTTGTTTTCATAAATCATTTATATATTTGCACGCAACATGATTAAGTAATATAAAATATTCATTTCAAATAAATTAAAGGCTATGGAAAAGATTCACGGATTAATTGACGCACCTTTTACTCCCTTTTATGAGAACGGAGAAGTAAATTATGAACCGATTGAAGCCTATTGCCAACTATTGGTTAGAAACGGACTTCAAGGCGTATTTATCAATGGTTCTTCCGGAGAGGGCTATATGCTGACAGAAGACGAACGCATGAAACTGGCTGAACGTTGGATGGAAGTAGCACCCGAAGGATTCAAAGTCATTGTCCATGTAGGAAGCACTTGTGTAAAATCAAGCAAACGTCTGGCGGAACACGCTCAGAAAATCGGAGCATGGGGTATCGGAGCAATGGCACCTCCTTTCCCGAAGGTAGGACGCATTGAGGAATTGGTGAAATACTGCGAAGAAATAGCATGCGGCGCTCCTGCACTTCCTTTCTATTTTTATCATATCCCAGCTTTCAATGGAGCATACCTCTCAATGGTAGCATTCTTGGAAGCCGTAGACGGTCGCATTCCTAATTTCGCCGGCATCAAATATACTTTCGAAAGCCTGTATGAATACAACCAATGCCGTTTATATAAAAATGGCAAATTCGACATGTTGCACGGCCAGGATGAAACGATCCTTCCTTGTCTGGCTATGGGCGGTGCACAGGGCGGTATCGGTGGAACAACCAACTATAACGGCAAAGAACTCACAGGCATCATCGAAGCATGGAAAGCCGGTGATCTGGAATTGGCACGCGAACGCCAGAATTTCGCGCAGGAAGTTATCAATGTCATCTGTCACTATCGTGGAAACATCGTTGGCGGCAAACGCATCATGAAACTGATAGGGCTGGATTTAGGAAAGAACCGGACTCCATTCCAAAATATGACAGATGAGGAAGAAGCTGCCATGAAAGCCGAACTGGAAGCAATCAATTTCTTCGAAAGATGTAACAAATAAACCAGAACCACGATGTTTTCAATAGATTATATAAAAGAATGGTCAGAATCATACAAAACAGATCTGACCACTAATATCATGCCGTTTTGGCTGAAATACGGGCTGGACAAGGTCAATGGAGGTATTTATACCTGTGTTGACCGGGACGGCAGCTTGATGGACACCACCAAATCGGTGTGGTTCCAAGGAAGATTTGCTTTTATCTGTTCCTATGCGTATAATAATATAGAAAAGAACGAAGCATGGCTGGCGGCAGCTAAAAGTACAATAGACTTTATAGAAGCGCATTGTTTTGACTCTGACGGACGTATGTATTTCGAGGTGACTGCCGAAGGCACTCCCTTGCGCAAACGCCGTTATATTTTCTCGGAGTCATTCGCAGCCATCGCCATGTCGGAATATGCCATCGCATCCGGTGACCAGACGTATGCCGTAAAAGCATTAGACTTGTTCAAACGGATGCAGTATTTTATGGAAACACCGGGCATACTCCCTCCTAAATATCTGGATACTCTTCCTATGAAAGGACATTCCATCACAATGATCCTGATTAATGTAGCATCACGTATCCGCCAGGCCATTCAAGATGAAAGCTTCAACGGACAGATTGACGCTTCCATCGCCCAACTGCGCAAAGATTTCATGCATCCCGAATTCAAGGCGTTGCTTGAAACGGTAGGTCCCCATGGAGAATTCATCGACAGCAACATGGGCCGCACCATCAATCCGGGACATTGTATCGAGACAGCCTGGTTTCTGCTGGAAGAAGCCAAATACCGTAATTGGGACAAAGATATTACGGAATTGGCCCTCACTATCCTTGATTGGTCTTGGGAGTGGGGATGGGACAAAGAATTCGGAGGTATCATCAACTTCAAAGACTGCAAGAACCTTCCGCCACAGGATTATTCCCAAGACATGAAATTCTGGTGGCCTCAGACAGAGGCTATCATCGCTACTTTGTATGCATATTTAGCAACCGGAAATGAAAAATACCTTGACATGCACAAGCAAATCAGCGATTGGACATACACCCATTTCCCTGATAAAGAGTGTGGAGAATGGTTTGGATATCTCCATCGTGACGGCACGCCTGCACAAATGGCCAAGGGTAACCTGTTCAAAGGCCCGTTCCACATTCCAAGAATGATGATCAAGGGCTATACATTATGCGAGGAAATACTCGACAGCAAAAAATCACATTTATAAAGCCCTTTATCTATTAGCATGAAAAACAGTAAAATTTATCCTTGGGTTGTAGTAGGATTATTATGGGGTGTCGCCCTGTTGAATTACATGGACCGGCAAATGTTGTCCACAATGAGAGATGCCATGGCGGTGGATATCACCGAGCTTCAGTCAGCTGCCAATTTTGGGCGACTGATGGGAGTCTTTCTTTGGATATATGGCTGTATGAGCCCTATAGCCGGAATGGTGGGCGACCGCATGAACCGCAAATGGCTTATTGTTGGCAGTTTGTTTGTATGGTCGGCCGTCACTTATCTGATGGGAATCGCCGACACCTATAATGAAGTTTTTTTCCTTCGCGCCTTGATGGGAATCAGCGAAGCGCTCTATATTCCTGCCGGATTGTCACTGATCGCCGACTATCACTCCGATAAGTCACGTTCATTAGCCATCGGTATTCACATGACCGGGCTCTACACCGGGCAGGCCATCGGAGGTTTCGGCGCTACAGTAGCCGCTGCTTTTTCCTGGCATACAACCTTTCATTGGTTCGGCATCGCCGGCATCGCATACGCCGTAATTTTGATGCTTTTTCTACATGAAAAGAAGGATAGAATACAAATTGAACAAATAAATTCACCTTCCGGTAAAGAAAAAAGCAATTTATTGAAGGGATTATCATTACTTTTCAGTAATATTGCATTCTGGGTGATTCTGCTATATTTCGCAGCCCCCAGTTTACCGGGATGGGCAACAAAAACTGGTTACCTACCTTGTTCGCCGAGAACCTGAATATACCGATGTCACAAGCCGGCCCCATGTCGACTATCACCATCGCGCTATCCTCGTTCATTGGCGTAATTATTGGTGGAACCTTATCCGATAAGTGGGTGCAAAGAAATATAAAAGGACGTGTGTACACGGGTGCCATCGGCTTGGGACTTACTATTCCATCCCTGCTTTTACTAGGGTTCGGACACAGTTTCGTAGCTGTTGTGGGAGCTGGATTATTATTCGGAATCGGTTATGGTATCTTCGATGCCAACAATATGCCGATTCTATGCCAGTTCGTATCATCCAAACACCGTGCTACCGCCTATGGTATCATGAATATGACAGGCGTGTTTGCGGGAGCAGCCATTACCGAAGTCTTGGGAAAGTGGACAGACGGAGGTAAGTTGGGACTGGGATTTGCCATGTTGGCTATTATTGTGCTTATCGCACTGGTAGTACAATTGACATTCCTCCGTCCCAAAACGGATAATATGGAATAACCCGTATAGTTAACTTAACACTTAAAACTTAAAAAAGAAAGAACCATGAGAGTAATTATTGAATCTGATTACCAAGCGCTGTCACAATGGGCGGCAAACTATGTAGCTAGTAAAATCAATGCGGCAAATCCGACTCCTGAAAAACCTTTTGTTTTAGGTTGTCCCACAGGATCTTCACCGCTAGGCATGTACAAAGCGCTGATAGAACTGAACAAGCAGGGAAAAGTATCTTTCCAGAATGTCGTTACTTTCAATATGGACGAATATGTAGGCTTGCCTGAAGATCATCCAGAAAGCTACCATACATTTATGTGGAAAAACTTTTTTAACCATATTGATATAAAGAAAGAAAATGTACATATCCTGAACGGAAATGCCGAAGACCTGGAAGCAGAATGCGCCAACTACGAAAAACAAATAGCCGAAATCGGAGGCATCGACCTGTTTATGGGAGGTATCGGTCCCGACGGACATATCGCATTCAACGAGCCGGGCTCATCTTTGTCTTCACGCACACGTATCAAAACACTGACTACAGACACAATCATTGCAAACTCACGTTTCTTTGACAATGACGTGAACAAAGTACCTAAAACTGCGTTAACAGTAGGTGTAGGGACTGTCCTTTCAGCCAAAGAAGTTCTGATTATCTGCAACGGGCACAACAAAGCACGTGCTTTGCAACATGCCGTTGAAGGTGGTATTACACAAATGTGGACTATCAGTGCATTACAAATGCACCAGCATGGCATCATTGTTTGTGACGAAGCCGCTACAGACGAACTGAAAGTCGGTACCTACAAATATTTCAAAGACATCGAAAAAGCTAATTTGTAATTTATGAGAACAAACTTAAGTTCGCAGATTTCTCTGAACAGAGTATCTCCGAAATATTATAAACCCGAAAATGCGGTGGAACGTTCTGTCTTGACCCGCTGCGAAAAAGTGCCTACCGACATCTATGAAACGATGGAGGAAGGCGTGCAGCACATTGCCAACGAAATTACGGCAAAATTCAGGAACGTCAGCGCGAAGGAAAGTTCTGCGTGATTGGGGCTGGAACCGGTGCTTCATTACGGCCGCTTTATGCCGAACTGGTCCGTAAACATAAAGATGAAGGACTAAGTTTCCGTAACGTAGTAATTTTCAATTTATATGAATATTACCCCTTGGTTTCCGAAGGGGCTGGAAGCAGTTTCTCACAGCTGAACGACTTATTCCTAAGCCAAATCGACATCGATAAACAAAATGTATTCACCATCGACGGAACGATTCCGCAGGAAGCTGTCATCGAATACTGCCGCCTGTACGAACAACGTATCCAGACTTTTGGCGGTATAGACATCGTATTAATGGGCATTGGTCGTGAAGGCAATATTGCCATGAACGAGCCGGGATCAAGCTTGAGCTCCCTACCCGACTGATTTTGATTGACTCAACCTCGCGTGCTGAAGCTGCACACAACTTGGGAGTGGACAATCTCCCTCCCTGTTCCATCACGATGGGTGTGGCAACTATTATGGCTGCCCGCAAAATCTATTTGCTGGCATGGGGAGATGACAAAGCCGATATCATCAAGAAAGCGGTGGAAGACAAAGTGAGCGACACTCTGCCTGCTTCTTATCTGCAAATGCATAACAATGCAAATGTCTGCATAGATCTGGCAGCGGCTTCACCTTACCCGTATCCAACGTCCGTGGCTGGTAACCAATTGCGAATGGAACGACAAATTGATTCGCAGCTATTGTATGTCCAAAACCGATTCGAAACTGACCAACAAAGATTACAATGAGAAACGGACTG